>Ga0074193_1000105_pt2 | contig 147887 bp, 78 predicted proteins | sample EPASupsiteHSE605_FD_64523 | JGI IMG/M metagenome (GOLD analysis project Ga0074193, IMG submission 64523) | Bioremediated contaminated groundwater from EPA Superfund site, New Mexico - Sample HSE6-05 | ecosystem: Environmental > Aquatic > Deep subsurface > Groundwater > Contaminated ... | reverse complement strand
GAGGTGATTTTATGGACAGCTATTTAACTGCAACCGAGATTAAGAAGATTTATAAGCTCGGTCTGTCCAGTTTGAAATATTGGGAATCGCAAGGGATATTGCATCCAATAAGAACCCCTGGTGGTCATCGTAGATATTCGGAGTCTGAAATCCAGTCCATGATGGGGTTAAACAAGTCTATTCAGGGAAAACGTTGTTCAATTTATGCTAGAGTTTCAACCCAAAAACAAGCAGATAACGGAAATTTGGAACGCCAGTTTGAACGATTACTAGACTATAGCAGACGAAACAACTATGATGCCGTTTCTTTCCATAAAGAAGTTGCTTCCGGTTTGAATGAAAATCGAAAGGAATTAAAGAAACTCCTTACGATAGTCTCTGAAGAGAAAATAGATATCCTCTTGATTGAGTATAAAGACCGATTAGCACGATTTGGGTATAAATACCTTGAAAGCTTCTGTAATGCCTTTGGGGTAACAATTATTGAGATTGAAAAACAAGAGTCAAAAGAACCGCAGGAAGAATTGGTTGAAGATATGATTTCAATTGTCACTAGCTTTTCAGCTCGGATCTATGGTAAACGTGGCGGATGTGTTGCAAAAAAACTCAAGAATCTTATTAAGGGGGAGATAAACTCTAATGAAAACAACGATTAGAGGAGTAATTCTCTCGTTTGAACAAGGTCAGCAAGCTATCGTAGATAAGCTTATGAGTGATTATATGGCAGCAGTTCGTTGGTCTTACAAGAGACTTCTTGAGGGTAAGGGAGTGCAAGATTTGAGAATCATGGTTCAGGGAAGGTTCCTGCCGAACTCACGACAAGCCAACGATGCTGTTTATGAGGCTCAATCAACACTAACATCTCAACGAGAGTTGCTTAAAATGAACTACGAGGACGCCGTTGCTAAGGTAGATTCCATAAAGAAAAAGGTAGGTAAGGCTAAAAATCTGAATAAGATTGAACAACTTACCCGAAAATTAGAGAAGTGGCAACGAAAATTAGCTCATTGGGAACGATTTATTAAAACAAATACTCTACCGTCTGTTATCTTCGGAACAAAAGAACTCTTTTTAAAACGCTGTAAAGGGCTTATTTCCAAGGAGGAATGGAAACAAGCTCGAAACAACCGATATCTTTCAAGGGGAGACTCCGCCAAAGGTGGCAATCTTAATGCTCGAATTTCTTTGAAAGATGACCAATTGTATTTGGATATTGCCTCCGAGGCAGTTAAAACTGAAAAGACGGTTAGATACCATAGAATAACGGTTCCGATATATCTTGCTCAAAAGTTTTCAAAGAAATCAAAGAAAGTTAATGGAAGAAATTATCAGCAAATGATGATGGACTACCTAAAGACTGGCAAAGCTTATCAAATTGAAATCATACGAGAGAATCAACGGTACTACGTCCATGTAACGATTGAAGAGAAAGAAGTTGCGACCTATACATCAAATGATGGGGCTATCGGGGTTGATGTAAATCCGGACGGATTAGGGGTAGCAGAGCTGGATTATTATGGCCAATACCGAGGCAGTCAGTTTATCCGTGAAAGCGAATGGACCTATGCACGTTCTAATCGAAGGTTAAACTTAATCGGTGAAATCGCAAAAGAGATCGTTTTAAAGGCTAAGGGCAAAGGTAAGGCTCTTGCTGTTGAAGACTTAAAGTTTCGTGATGATAAGAGTATATCGACGAAGTTTAATCGTATAAGCCATGGATTTGTGTGGTCAAAGTTCCTCCAGGCGGTCGAGCGTAATGCTTTACGCGAAGGGGTTCCACTTATTAAAGTTAAACCGCCTTATACTTCGGTTATCGGTATTTTGAAATACCAATCACAATACGGAATCTCGAATCACGAAGCAGCGGGTTACGTCATTGGACGTAGAGCCTTGGGCTATGCAGAAGAAACTGTTCCAAAGAAGTTTTTAATGTTCTTAACGAGGAAACAGTTAGAAAACATCAAAGAACAAAACAATTGGAAACAGTGGAGTATTGTTCAGAAACGTTTAATTAAAGTATTAAGTTTAAAACGAAAGGATGTGAAAAGCCTGGTTTCTTGGCAACATATGAGGAAAGCTTGCTTAGCTGAGGTATTAACTCCAGCTTAAAGATAAGAAATGACAACAGTACACGTGGTGAAAGGCTGTTGTCATGGTGGTCTTAGGCGATGGGTAACACCCTCTTTTGGATAGAACGTGAAAGCGGCGGTTGATTCTACGGAATTTAACCATCCGAAACATAGACGAGAGTCTGTGGCTCAGCAACTGAATCCTGTGACGTTGCCGCTTGTTCGTCGGACAAGTGAAGGACGCATTTTGTAATTTAGTTAATTTTAATGCGTTTTAGAAACCAGGGTAATGGTTGAGAGATTTAGGGTTGCTCATTATGAGTTTAGGAATAATTTTAATCGGGGCAGAAGCGTTTACCAATGGGATTGAATGGCTAGGAAAACGACTTAAACTTGGAGCAGGTGCAGTTGGAAGTATTTTTGCGGCCGTCGGCACAGCCTTACCTGAGACCATGGTTCCTATTATGGCCATCTTGGGTGGAGGTGTAGGCCCAGAAGGTGCAGAAATAGGCATTGGAGCTATTCTGGGTGCACCATTTATGTTAGCGACAGTAGCTTTCTTTATAACAGGAGTTGCGGCACTGTTTTTTCGCCGAAGGAACCTTCCTTTGCGGCTGGATGCTAAAGTGGTAAACCACGATCTAAAGTTTTTCCTCATTGTTTATTCGATGGCTATACTGGCATCCTTTTTACCCACTCAAACACTTAAAAATGGAGCAGCGTTGACTTTGGTTTCAGCCTATGGGCTTTATGTATACCAAACAATACGTGATTGTAAGGATGATTCCAAACATGAAAAATTAGCGCCGCTTTATATGGAGAGGCGCACTGGCAGCCCGACCATGACCATGATTTTAGTACAAATCACGTTGGCCTTGGTCGCAATTGTCTTTGGGGCGGATCGCTTTGTCAATGCAGTGCAACCGATTGCTGTAGCTTTTGGGATTCCAGTATTTGTGCTTTCTTTAATTATTACACCAATCGCAACAGAATTGCCGGAAAAGTTCAATAGTGTTCTTTGGATTCGGAAGGGTAAAGACACGTTAGCCATGGGAAACTTGACTGGAGCAATGGTGTTCCAAAGCTCTGTAATTCCCGCGATCGGAATCGCTCTTACGCCATGGAAGCTTGATACCTTGGCGTTATGGAGCGCGCTTCTTGCTTTAGGAGCAGCCATTATTCCGTACATTTCACTGCGGCAAAAAGGGGCAGTTTTTCCGACCACCCTTCTAGTTGGAGGTGTCTTTTACCTCTTGTTTATTTTGACGGTAATTCGCTTTTCGATCCAGTAAACTCCGCAATAAGCATACCCGTTAAGACTAATCCTGCACCGAAAAATCCTTTAGGTGTTAATAACTCGCCAGCAAGGAAATAGGCTGAGATGGCTGCAAAGACAGGTTCCATGGAAAAAATGAGCGCGGTATGGGTGGAAGTGGTAAATTGTTGCATTTTGGTTTGAACAAAGAATGCTAGTGAAGTTGCAGGGATTGCGGTAACCAGTAAAGCGAACCAAGCAGTTGAGCTAAAGTATATCGTGGGTTGAGGGAAAAGAAGGGAAGATAAACCACTTAGAACACTCACAGTGAGAATTTGGATACTAGCTAAAACAGTAGCATTTGTTTGAGGTGCATAATGTCCAACTAAGAAAATATGTAAGGCAAAGCTCAAGGCGCAAACAAGAATCATTAGGTCGCCGTGATTAAGCTCGAAATTATTACCTAAGGAAAGGAAAGCAAGACCTATCAAAGCACATAGAATACCCAGGATTAGGCTTCGACTGGGAAGCTTCCTTGTCGTTATAGTGACTAAGGTTGGTACAAAGACGACAGATAGACCAGTGATAAAACCTGCGTTTGAGGAGGTCGTATATTGCAAACCGACTGTTTGCCAGGCATAGCCGGAGAAAAGGAAGACTCCTGCAGCTGCACCACTGAGTAAGGTTCCTTTGTTAATATGATTCCTTTGGAACCAGAGAAATGGTAATAAACTCACAAATGCGATGGCAAAGCGAACTGCCAAAAATAGAAAAGGTGGAAGATCCTCAATGGCCCATTTGACGATGACAAAGGTCGAGCCCCAAACAAACGTAACCAAAAGTAGAGAAAGATCAGCCCAATGGCTTTTGCTAAGCTTCAATACAATTACTTCCTTTCTATAACAAAAACTAATAGTTCATTTTTATCGTCTGGTGCTGTTGCGCGAAGTCGCATGCTGGTCTGTCCTGGAAAATGGGTGCTCCCTTTATTAGTGGTGCCGCCAGCCTCATGGGGGTAGCAGCATAAAGAAAGGTCGTTGCGTAAGATACGCAACGACCTTTTCTGATCTAGACAGAAAGTATGGTTGTGGCACTGGATTACGATGTTTCTAGTATAACGGATCTAATGCCAACTGAAAAGGGAAAACTATTAGCCTCTTCCTCCGTCGTGAGGTCCCGGAAGTTCAAATACTGGTTCGGGCTCTTCTATTGGGGTATACATTGGGGGTGGAGAACATGGCGGTGGCAGAGCTGGGGAAAACTCACTACAATATTGTTGTTTTGCTTGACAGAATAAATGGTAGTGTCGTTCCTCGTCAGCGGCCATTTCTGTTAGGATGCATTGAATTTCTGGAATAGGTATTTTTTCGGCAAGTTCAAGATACTCGCGATGGTCTCTGGCCTCATCCTCAATGTTAGAGTCGAGCAGCAAACAAAGGTCGGTTGTATAATTAACAAAACGAGCTCGCCAATCTATCCAATGACCACTACTTAATGAGCCATATTTCGGGTCAACACCCAGATGGCGTAGGGCAAGGGCTAATTTTTCAAGGTGTTGCATTTCGTCATAAGCAATAGGCCTTAACAAGGCATCGAATTCTGGACGGTCTAAAAGCACAGCTTGATAAAGGTAAGTCGTAATCGCCGTTAATTCCGAATCCTTTCCAGCGTAGGCCTCGTACAACCACATCGCATATGTATAGGTAGGTTCGGGAATTTGTATAGGTGTAGGCCCTGGCGGCGGTACACAGGCTTCTTGAAACGGGAGAAGTAGGACTTGACCGGCGTAGATTCGATCAGGATGCTTCAAATGATTAAGATGAATGATTTCAGCCATTTCAATATTGTAGGCTTTGGCGATTTTATAGATGGTATCTCCGGCATTAACGATATATCGTGCGTAATCCATTAGGATTCCTCCCCTTTTATGTCATAGCACAATATATTCAAGGAGAAAGAGACATGATAATGGATAATAATGGGTTGAGGACCGGAATGTATTGGACGAGTTCGACGTAGTTATGTATAAAAGAGATAAGAACAAAAAACAAAACGAACCTAGTAAGGAAACTATTAATAAAAAGGAGGATTCGGGAGTGGGTTCATATGTCTTAAGAGGAATCACAACGGCCTTACTTGTCACGGTTTTGACTCTATTTGCCGGTGTTATATGGAGTTCCATGGGTTTCGGAGGGTTAAGTATTTCAAAACTGTTAGATATCGGACTTTTGGCAAGTTGTCTCATAGGTGGCTATCGAACGGCAAATGAAAGTAAGGTATGGTTCATGGGTGGAGTAACTGGAGCAGGTTATGTCACAGTGGGAACATTACTTTTGGCACTATTTTTGCCAATTCAAGGATTAGGTTTTATCCAGGTTCTAGCAGAAGGGGCGCTAATAGGCTTAGTAGCAGGGGCGTTTGGAGCAGGAAATAAAGGAAAAGTTTCGAGTGCATGGAATAGTCGACGAAATGAAACACATTTTACCCCATCCTATGTGGGGTATGGTAATAAAGATGGTCTCGGCAGAAGCAATTTTGAATGGGATGCAGAGGAAGACTCTACCCCAAGGGCAAACCCTTCTAAGCAAAATTGGATTGAAAGCTCGGAGGATGAGTTTCCGGAGATTTCAGTAACAAGGCGTAATTCAGTTGTTGAGTGGCCTTGGGACAGGGAAAATGAGAATAAGAATGAGATTACGACAAGCGAGACAAAACAGGTACGAAATGATTTGGTCGTGTGGGATAGAGGCGAGGAAAAAGCAAAGCCTTGGTGGGAGCAATAATAAAAGAAATTATGAAAAAACCCCTCTGTTCCCGAATGGGATCGGAGGGGTTTTCACTCATATAATCATCTCAGGGTGATCCAATAGCCATGTTCTGTTCAGGGGTAATCGGATTATCCTCTACAAGTTGGCAAGAGCGACCTATAGTTTCTTTCCAGCTGGCGAGTTGGGGAAGAATAATGGTTCGCCATACTTATCTTTCCCGAATTCTTTGACAATTTTTTGCCCTTCTTCAGATACAAGCCATTGAATAAAGGCCTTAGTACTTTCGGCATCAATTTTGGGAAACTTTGCTTGGTTAACAGGAATCAAAGTAATATAGTTAAGTAATAATTCGTCATTCTCTACTAGAACTTTTGATTTAATTTTATCTTTGTTTGTAATATAAGTAGCTCTATCCATAACAGTATAAGCCTTTTGCTCATCAGTATATAGCAGAGTGGGTGCATTACCTGAAGCACCTAGTTTATAAATTTGATACCAGTTTCCCGAGGGTTTAATTCCGGCAGCTTCCCATAACTCTAATTCCTTGACGTTTGTACCTGACTTATCACCTCGACTAATAAATGGCGTTTTACTATCTTTAATTTTTTTAAGAGCGGTAAGCGCTGATTTCTCGCCCTTGATCCCGGCGGGGTCTTCGCTGGGGCCAACTATTACAAAGTCGTTATACATAAAATCAATTCGCTCAGTTCCGAATCCATCGGCAACGAATTTTTCTTCCAGAGTCTTTGCGTGTACCAATACTAAATCAAAAGTGCCGCTTTTGCCAAGCTCTAGCGCTGCCGATGTTCCAGCCCCCACATGTCTGACCCTAACTCCGGTTTTTTGCTCGTAGGCGTCTTCGAGAGCAGGAACTATTCCGGCATCAATAGGTCCTATAGTGCTGGCCATTAAAATTTGCTTTTTCTGCTCTTGATTTTTATCGGCTTCCTGATCAGTTTTAGTTGATTGACAACCTCCCACTATAAGTAGACTTAGTGCCATAAATAGTACTGTGAAAATAACTTTACTCCTCTTCATAAACTATTCCCTTCCTCTCTTTTGAACCTTTATGATTTTTAAATATATTAAAGACAAAAATGTCTGTAAAAAAATTAGTGACTTAACTAAAACAAATTAAAATGATATATATATAATAAAAGCAAATAATAACAAATAAATAATATATTCTGTAAAACAAATGAAAATCCTTCTTTGCGTAATATAAAAATAATAGCTGAGTAGTGAACTCGTACAGCTAAAGCTGACATGGAGACTTCGGTTGGGGACTCTGGTGAAAGGGTAGCGCCATCGGTACAGTCTCAAAAAGTGGAACTCAAAATCATGACCCATCAGCCTATCGTAGTTAAATTCAATCACTTAAAATAAGTTACTCTAAAAGGAAAAAAAGCAAGGATAATCTACAGTCTTTCGAGAAGTCTAATATAAATTTACTTTAAAAGTAGATAAGGAGATATAAGGGAGGAATTAAAATGAATTTTCTAGAACTAGTTCAGACTCGTCGAAGTTTACGTACTTATTTGGACAGGCCAGTTGAGAAGGAGAAGCTTGAGTATGTTTTGGAATGTGCGCGGTTAGCGCCGTCTTGGAAGAATATGCAGTGCTGGCGCTTTATTGTAATTGATGATGCAGCAGGTCGGAAGGCCATAGCAGAAAGCATGGCAGAAAGTAACCCTGGGCGTAAAGCCTTGATGTCAGCCCCTATCGTCGTTGTGCTCTGTGCTGTGCCCAAGGAATCTGAAATATGGGAAGGCAAGGACAATATGATGCTTGATGCGGGGCTTGCGATGGAGCATTTAATTCTTGCAGCGACCGAACAAGGGTTGGGGACGTGTTGGCAGGGCCTATTTACAGAAGAAAAAGTGCGTGCGGCTTTAAATGTTCCTGATGATGTTCGAGTTGTGGCCATGACTCCTTTGGGGTATGCGGCTGAGGAACGACGTCCTCGCCCTCGTAAGAGTACGTCAGAAATAGTTTTCCATGGAAAATGGGGTCAAGCTTAGAATACTTAGCGTGCACCGCTAATTTCGTGAGGTAAATTAGTTTAAGTTTCTGGATAGAAAAAGGGGCGGTTCTTGACTTCAAGTCAAGAACCGCCTTATGTGCGTATTCGATTAACGAGATTCTATTATTATTCTTGGATCTCAGCTTCAGCAGAGTTTACAGCTGTAACCATATCCTGAATCTTCTCAGTGGAGTCAAGGGCAGAGTCTGCTGCTGCGGAAACAGCATCTTGATAAGCTGCCAGGTTCGCCGCGATAACATCAGCTGCAGTTACACCAGCATCAATGAGATCTTGAGCACTCACGCTTGAAGCATCTGCATCGAGAACAATCCCATCAATCTTTAGGATCGCAGCTGCTTTGATTGCCGCCGCCTTTTCAGCTGCTGCAGCCTCGTTTACGACGGTAACCATATCCTGAATTTCCTCAGTGGAGCCAAGGGCCGAGTCGGCTGCTGCGGAAATAGCATCTTGATAAGCTTCCAGGTTCGCATCAAAAACGTCAGCTTCAGTGACACCAGCGTCAATGAGATCTTGTGCAGTTACGCCTGAGGCATCTGCGTCTTGAACAATACCGTCAATTTTTGCGATTGCAGCTGCTTTGGTTGCCGCTGCCTCTTCAGCCGCTTCAGCTGCATTCACGTCGGTTACCATTTGCTGAATTTTGTCCGTGTTGTCAAGTGCCAAATCCTCTGCTGCGGAAATTGCAGTTCGATAAGCTTCTAGGTTTGCTTCAATAACGTCGGTCACAGTGACACCAACATCAATGAGATCTTGTGCAGATACGTCTGAGGCATCTTCTCCTAGGACAATACCGTCAATCTTTGCTATCGCGGCCGCTTTTGCTTGAGCGGTGTTCACGTCGGTGACCATTTGCTGGATTTTGTCAGTGGAGTCAAGCTCCAAGTCTGCTGCTGCGGAAATTGCTGTTTGGTAAGCTTCCAGGTTTGCTTCAATAACGTTGGTCGCAGTGACACCTGCGTCAATGAGATCTTGCACGGTTACGTCTGTGGCCTCAGCATCTTGGGCAATACCATCAATTTTTTCGATTGCCGCTGCTTTTGCCGCCGCTGCGTCGATTAAGTCTGTGAGAACGCTATCAGGAATTACAGCTGTACCGCCTAAAGCAGTTACAACGCTGGTAGCAGATAGTTTACCGCTTACATATTCCGTGCCTTCATTTGTAGTACCTTTAGTAAGAACGATACCGGCATTGAATTGAGCTGCAAGAGGAGCCCCTGCTAAAGCATCGATTGCAGTATCGCCATTTGCTAAGAAAACGTTATCATACTCTAAAACATCGTCAAAGGCCTTAAGCACTTCAACGTTCGTGTCGTAAGCTGTGTTTCCGAAGTAGCGGAAGGCATTAGGAAACTTAGATACTACAGCATTACTGATTACAGCTGTTCCACCAATAACATCCGCTGTAACAATACTCTCATTTTCAGTCAGAAACTCTTCAACACTTTCAGGAATACTATTGGCCTCAGTCAAGAGAATTGGCTCAGTTTGAGCAGAAGCAATGGAGGCAATAGAAAGGGCATCTTGATTCAGCCAGCCGTAAGCAACTGCAACTTTGCTTATTGAAGCACCGAGCTCAACCATTTTATTTGCGATATTAACAGAGGTTTCGAATCGATCGTTTCCACCGAGGGGAACAACTGTAATATCCATGTCAGCCAGCTCATCTAAAACGGCTTGACTAATTACTGCAGTACCACTGGTAACATAAACCTTTTCAACTTCGAGTTTAATGAGTTCGGCTTTAGTGTCTTCATTCAGTACTGAACCAGCCTCTTGTAGAAGGATAGGAGCTTCAAGAAAGGAGGCAAGTGGTCCTGAAGTCAGCGCGTCGACCATGCCATAAGAGGTAGATGAGGCTAGAATAGCAGAGCCTGTCCAACCAGTTTGTTCAGCAATTTCTACAGCGGTTTCTGCTGCGGTTACTCCAGCTAAGCGTTGTGGAAATGTGTCGGCTGCAAATGCATTCAAAGGCAACATGCTTAGGGTCATACCTGCGATGGCTAAGGTTGCTAAGGCTTTTTTTGTCTTACTCATTAAATTGTGTTCCTCCTCGTTTTCGTAAATATTTTTTTGAAGCAAAAGCGGTTTGATTTTTCCCTTGAACCTTTTAACAATGAAAAGGTTTTAGGTGAAGTATGATTACCTGATAATACTTCGCTAAAAAATAAAAAATCCTTTTTCTTACAAATGGTATTTAAGTTCCGTATATGGATATATAAGGATATATTAGGGATCTTGTAGTAGAGATAACTCCATTTTGCGAATATTATTGACCGAGTAGTATAGACTAAGCCTGTTAAGATTAGGGTATTGATAGCCGAAATTTGAAGGTGGAGGATTGACCTCTGATGTTACAGACCGCCCTGCTCATCGTTGCGCTTTCAGGCTTGGGAACACTCATTGCTATAGGAATTTTTCTCATTCTTTTTTATTTCGTTGGTAAACGTTCGTTTCGAACCATCGTCCAACGGCTATTTGGGTTAGTTTTAGAAAGGCTGCTGCGAGATAAGTATTCGGAAAATTTGATGGAACTTTGGGGTGCAGTACGCCGTACCTCTATACAAAATATACTGGAAATCAGTTTACGAGCGGAAGAGGGAAAGCTAATTGATAGGCCATTAGGTTCGCCAAAAACATTGCCCCATTACGATACCCTTATGTTTGTTGCTGCCCAAATGGCACGTCTGCCTAAGGAAGGAACTATTCCTGTAGATATGAAGGTAACCCTGGGAGCCAAAGCGGAAAAACCCCTTCAGATCGATATCCCGTTAATGATCACTGGCATGAGTTTCGGGTTAGGCCTCAGCGAAGAGGCTAAACGAGCATTAGCAAGAGCTGCAAAACAAATGGGTACTGCTACAAATTCTGGAGAAGGGCCCTTTTTACAAGAGGAACGTGACGAAGCTGGAAAGTTTATTTGGCAGATAAGTCGGAGTTCCTGGGGTCACAGCCCACAAGGTATAGCCTCTGCAGATATGATAGAAGTACAGATGGGTCAGGGGGCCAGGATGGGGTATTTCAGTAAAGAACCAAGTGTAGTAAAGGGAAAAGCGCAAAAACTAATGGGCATATCTCCGGTGGAATCTGTTGTTACTTCAGCGGTAACTTCAGGAATTAACACCCCTTGGGATTGGTCAAAGTATGTCTCGGATTTGCGTGCAGAAGCGGCGGGCAAACCGATTGCGATTAAGATTATGGCGACGGGTGGTTTGGAAAGGGACTTGGCCGTCTGTTTAGAAGCAGATTTTGACGTAATTGTGATCGATGGAGCCCAAGGTGCAGCGTCTGGAGCATCCCCCATAATTTGTGATGATTTAGGAATTCCAAGTTTATTAGCCTTAGTTCGTGCGGAACGTTTTTTGCGGGAGCAGGGTGCTCGAAAAGAAGTAAGCTTGGTGGTTTCAGGAGGATACGCGACACCAGGAGAATGCCTAAAAGCGATTGCACTGGGTGCAGATGCAATCTATTTAGGAACCGTTCCTCTATTTGCACTAGTTCATAATCAAATTGGTAAAATTCTTCCCTGGGAACCGTTAACTCAGTTGATCTGGTACAATTCTCGCTATAAACAACGTTTAGATATTCCACTAGCGAGTAAAAGCGTAGCCAATGTCCTGAAATCGATGGCTCTGGAAATGGAAGAGGGGGTGCGGGCTCTCGGGAAAACAGCTTTGTCAGAGCTTGGTCCGAATGATCTTGTAGCAGTGGACGAATGGACGTCCAAAGTGACGGGTGTAAAGCGTGCTTATCCTTGGCCAGAGTAATTAGTCATTTTGACAATATTTATGATGCCGAGTATAATAAACCAATAGAAAATATTAAGATAAACCCAAAGAATGTGAGGAATAGTGACAGTTACCGTTCAGAGAGAAAGGCCATAGCTGGAAGGTCTTTTCGGGAAGCGCTAGGGTCGCACAGGAGGGGCAGAGGGGAATGAAGTACTCTCTGACGGAAGAACCCGTTAGCGATGCCGAGTGCTGAGAAACGTTTGTTCCTCAGAATAAAGGTGGTACCACGGAAGCTTTTCGTCCTTTGCTAGGAGGAAAGGCTTTTTTATGTGGGACTTGTGTGACACAGCGCTCGGTGCTTACGACGCAGAGCAAACTAACCGTTTAAGCGACTGGCTTTGGGGAGCGGGGTTCATCCTTCGGCGATAGTATTATTTTGAAGAACCCGCCTACGGCGATAATCTCCACTGGAGACTATCGTGCCAGATGAGCCATCCGCAGGCCATGGATGGCCAAGTGTCCCTGTAGCCATGGACGGCGAGAAGGGACCTTGGCTTACTGGCGGCAGTGTACATCCTTGTACACTGCCCCGCATCTGGGGTCGGTCGCTTAAACGGAAGTTTGCTAATCTGCTTACGTAAAGACGTCGCGCTCGTGTGACACTGCGTCTTGGGTCTTGGGACGGGGGGAACGTTGCTAGGGAGAAGGCACATTTCATGTGCGCCTTCCAGCATTCTTCTGAATTGAGCCGTTTCTGGGGTCGCTTAAACGGAAGTTTGCAATTCTGTACGTAAAGACGTCGCGCACGTGTTACACTACGTCTCAGGCTCGGGTAAACGGGGGCAAGTCAGTGCAAGTTGGGACGGTTCCTAAATTGCATGGGCTTACTGGTCGAATGCTATGCCATCCTTGGCGCATTCGACACTAGGCACGTCCTTGTGCCGTCGCCTGCACTCATTGACGCGATTCCTCTCACTGTGCTCCTTAAGCTAAGAAACTTCCTCTGGCTTGAGGGTCGACGGGGGTTTGGAACGACGTGGAGTGTCCGGGAGCTGTTTGCGTCTTGACGCAAAAGCGTATACAAGTTGAGCACAAGTTTAGAGACGCAAGTTTGTGCAAGTTTGGGACGATTCTCGACTTGCATATTCGCCTGCCTCATTGACGCAATTCCTCTATCTGTGCTCTCGTAGGGCAATTCATGAATTGACCCTACATCCTCTAGTTTGAGTCGACGGTGGTTTAGAACGACGTGGAGTGACTGGGGGCTGTTTGCGTCTTTGACGCAAAAGCCATGCAAGTCGTGGCGGAGACAGTTCAAGTTTGGGACAGTTCTTGGCTTGCATTTTGACTTGCAATCCCACTTGAGCGTGCCCCCTCCCGTCCCTCTTACCCCCAGAGGGTCGCGATCACACGGCGCGAGGCCTATGCGTGAGTCGTAGCCAAACTCGGCTTTAATCCGCTTTCATACAGCGGGGCGGAAAATAGGACGTTTTCCGCCGGCCATGCGTCAAGGACGACGCATTGGCCGGGAACCCCGCCCTCTTGCAGAACCGGATTAAAGCCCTAGTTTGGCACGACGAGCGCATGGCTGAGCAAGTGTGACGCGACCCTCGCCCAGGATGAGAACTCAAGAACCGTCCCTCGTTCCCCAGGGTTGTTCAGTAGCCTCATAGGATACAATAGAGTAGACAGTATCCTACCACAGAATGGTAGTTGAGATAGAACGAAAGGAGTTCGTAAATATATGGCAGAGAACAAAAAAGTAGAAATGGCAACGGCGTATGATTCCAGCTTAGTAGAAGGCAAATGGTATCAGTTTTGGGAGGAAAACGGCTTTTTCCATGAAGAGGTGAACAAGGAAAAGCCGGCGTTTAGCATTGTCATGCCTCCGCCGAATGTTACGGGAGCGCTTCACCTTGGTCATGCCATGGACAGCACAATTCAAGATATTTTGACACGTTTTAAGCGGATGCAAGGGTATAATACTCTCTGGGTTCCAGGGACGGATCACGCTGGAATTGCAACTCAAGCGAAAGTTGAAGGGCAGTTAGCGAAGGAAGGTACAAATCGTCACGAACTGGGAAGAGAGAAATTCTTAGAACGGGTCTGGGACTGGAAAATGCAGTACGGTGGACGTATTACGCAGCAATTACGCCGATTAGGTTCTTCTTGTGACTGGGAACGTGAGCGGTTTACCATGGATGAAGGATGTTCACGAGCGGTTCGCGAGGCTTTTGTTGATCTCTATAACAAAGGGCTAATTTATCGCGGGAATTACATTGTCAATTGGTGTCCCAAATGTCATACTACGATTTCGGATATTGAAGTGGAACATAATGATCGAGATGGAAATTTGTATCATCTGCGTTACCCAGTAAAAAACAGTGAAGAGGCACTAGTGGTGGCCACTACCCGACCAGAAACCATGCTGGGCGACACAGCTGTAGCAGTTCATCCTGAGGATGAGCGGTATCAACATTTAATCGGAAAAACCTTGATCCTGCCTCTTATGAATCGAGAAATCCCAATTATCGCAGATGAGTATGTCGATCGTGAGTTTGGGACAGGTGCAGTAAAAATCACTCCCGCGCATGACCCGAACGACTTTGAAATTGGACTTCGTCATAAGTTGCCTCAGATTATCGTTTTGGATAAAGAAGCTAAAATGAATGAAAATGCGGGTCGATACCAGGGAATGGACCGTTTTGAGGCTCGTAAAGCGGTTACCGAAGATCTAAAAACGGCAGGAGTGTTGGTCAAAATTGATGCTCATGCCCATGCAGTAGGGGAATGCTATCGTTGTTCCACCATCATCGAACCCTTAGTAAGTAAACAGTGGTTCGTGAAAATGGAGCCTCTGGCTGAGCCTGCAATTGATGTCGTGCGTGATGGTCGATTAGAATTTGTGCCCGATCGCTTTGATAAAATCTATCTAGGTTGGATGGAAAACATTAGGGACTGGTGTATTTCTCGGCAGTTATGGTGGGGACACCGCATTCCTGTTTGGTATTGCGAGAAATGCGGAGCCGAGATCTGCTCTAAGGAAGATCCGTCAAGTTGCCCGACTTGTGGAGCAGACCACCTACAGCAAGATCCTGACGTCTTAGATACGTGGTTCTCGTCCGGACTATGGCCTTTTTCCACTTTGGGATGGCCGGAAAAAACGCCAGAACTTGAACAGTTTTATCCCACCTCCGTGTTAGTAACGGGAAGGGATATCATTTTCTTCTGGGTTGCCCGTATGATTTTCATGGCTATGGAATTCAAGAAGGAAGTGCCCTTCCCAAAAGTCATGATTCATGGACTGGTGCTGGATGCACAAGGTCGCAAAATGAGTAAATCCTTAGGCAATGGTGTGGACCCTATTGAAGTAATTGAGCAGTATGGAGCAGATACCCTGCGCTTCATGCTAATTACAGGTAACACCCCGGGTAATGATCTGCGTTTTCATCCTGAACGGCTTGAAGCGACCAGAAATTTCTCCAATAAGATTTGGAATGCTTCACGTTATGTACTCTTAAATTTAGAAGACTATGAAGAAGGACCTCGAGGAGAGCTAGCTCTGGCGGATCGTTGGATTTTAACTCGCTATGCATCCTCTGTGGAGAACGTTACAGGGGCTCTGGAGCATTTCGATCTTGGTGAAGCGGGACGATTACTCTACGAGTTTATCTGGAATGAGTTCTGTGATTGGTATATAGAACTCACAAAGCCACGTCTCTACAATAAAGAAGATGTGTTGGCTCGGCACACTGCCCAATCCGTGTTGCTTGAAGTCCTCGAAGGAACCTTGCGGCTATTGCATCCGTTTATGCCATTTTTGACGGAAGAGATTTGGCAGAACTTCCCCGTACAAGGAAAAAGCATCATGATGCAGCCGTGGCCTGAAATACCAGCGTATAGAGACGCAGTAGCTGAGGGGGATATGACACTACTCATGGAAGCTATCAAAGCGATTCGTAATATTCGGGCGGAAATGAAGGTGGCACCTGGGCAGAAAGTGGAGATCATAATGCTGGCTCCAGATGTGAACCAACGTGCGGTGCTCGAAAACGGGAAGGCCGATATCTTGAAGTTGGCAGGAGGGGCGAGCGTAGAATTGTTTGAAACTCTTACAGAGAAACCCTCTCAATCTGCGAGCGCCGTTCTGGGAGGCGTAGAAATTTATCTCCCCTTAAAAGGGTTGATGGATCTGGATAAGGAAGTTGCCCGTTTAGAAAAGGAGATTTCTTTAGCTATACAGGACCAACAAGTATTAGAGACTAAACTAAATAATCCAGGCTTCACTAACAAAGCACCAGCGGCCGTCGTAGCTAAAGAACGGGAACGGCTAGAAGGCCTCCTAGCACGCAAAGTCGCTTTAGAAGAACGTTTAAACGAGTTAAAGCAAGGCTAGTGCTCAGTGAGAATAAGTGGATTTAGTGCGGAACGTGATGAAGAAGTGGCGTAACTGAACTAGTAGAAGTATAATTATGAGATTATGAATAGTGAATCGTGTGAACTATAAATTGTAACTCGTGATTGCGCAGGAGGGGGCAAAGCTATGTCTGATTATAATCTTGACCAGGAATATCAAGAGAACTTACAATACCTCGCTACCCTGACAACGTTTGGTATCAATTTTGGGCTGGGGCGGATAAAAGAACTACTTAGTCGTATCGGAAATCCAGAAAGTGCACTCCGTGTAGTTCATATTGGCGGCACAAACGGTAAAGGTTCGACAACCGTAATGATCGCCAGAATTTTGCGAGAAGCAGGGTACAAAGTTGGGGTCTTTACTTCGCCTCATATGCATGATTACAGAGAGCGTATGGTAATTAACGGCCTTATGATTTCCAAGGAAGATGTTATTCAGATGATTAGCCGTGTGCGTCCTCATTTGGAAGAAATGGTAGCTGAAGGGTTCGAGCATCCGACTGAGTTTGAGGTGAGTACTGCGCTCGCGCTTCTCTATTTCGCAGAGAAAAACGTCGATTATGCTGTGATAGAAGTGGGGTTAGGTGGAGCGATCGATTCAACGAATGTGGTTACCCCTCTCATTTCCGTCATTACGAATGTCAGCATGGATCACATGGATTATCTAGGTTCGGATGTAGTTTCTATAGCTAAAGTAAAAGCAGGTATCATCAAACCCAACTCCGTTGTCGTTACGGCTTCCGAAGATCCTGACGTGGTTCAAGTATTACGTGACCAAGCTAAGACCATGGATGTTCCACTATGGTTAGTAGGGGAAGATGTACGCTGGGAAAGCAAGTGGAGCGGTGAGCTGGAACAAGAATTTGACCTCGTAGGACTGCATGCCAACTATTTCAAGATACGTTTACGGCTCATGGGATTACATCAACTTCGCAATGCTGCAACGGCAGTGACGGTTTGTGAAGTATTGCAAAGTGAATACGGTGCAAATATTCCTAGAGAGGCTATTTATGCTGGATTGCGTGAAGTTGAATGGATTGGTCGGTTAGAACTGCTTTCCTTAAAGCCTAAAATCCTCCTCGATGGTGCCCATAATGTCGATGGAGCACAAGCTTTAGCGCAAGCGATTCCACTCTATACACGTGATCGGCTTATCCTTTGCTTGGGGATGTTAGCGGACAAAGAACGAGAAAAAGTTGTCCAAATGCTCGTGCCTTTGGCGGACGAAATCATTGTCACCCGACCAAATTCTCCTCGTGCAGGGGATTGGAAAGCCCTGGGGAGTCTAGCAGAACAATTTGGTCGGCCGGTGACCTGCCTTGAAGATCCTAAGGAAGCGGTCATTTTTGCACTTACGCGCTTGGGAGAAAATGACATGCTTTGTGTAACCGGCTCAATCTACATGTTGGCCGATGCTCGCCAAGCTTTAATCGATAAAGTTAAACTAGGATAAAGAAAACTTACTTCAGATGGATTTTAAAACTCCATCTGAAGAGTTGAACTTATGCGGGAGACTTAAACGTAGCTTATACCCGGTTAAGATAGGGGATGAGTGGCGTGGTCATAGGATTAATGATGAGTGTTAACGCTTTGTTAAAAACTTAACATAAACTTAACACAAGACTTTTAGGATTTGATATAATAATCTGTGGATATCTTACTGCACGGATGTTCGTATTGTTGAGAAGTATCTGAGTTCGGACTTTTGAGATTGCTAAGTTTCGTGGAACTGAATTTTAGCTTGGGGGTATTTTATGTTTAAGTTGTCTCCTAAAGAAGACAAGTTTTTTGCACTTTTTTCTGAAAGTACCGAAATTATTACCAAATCACTCAAAAGGCTGTATGGTATTATGCAGCAAGAATCCGTTTCAACAGAAGACGCTGCTCAAATGCATCGGTTTGAAAATGAAGCTGACAACGTCACTACTCAAATCTTAGAGCGCTTGAATTGTACATTCATAACACCGCTGGATCGAGAAGATATTTATGAGCTAGCTCAAGTTCTTGATGATATCGTCGATTTTGCTGAAGGTACAGTGGAAAGGATGCTTCTCTATCGAACAGGCAAACCTTCATTAGGTGCCATTGAACTTGTCCACTTGGTACAATTGGCAGCAGAGCAAATTCAGTCAGCTTTCTCTTTCTTAGGGAATCTTCATTCTAAAAAATCCAATATTTTAGCTGCCGCCGAAGAAATTTATCACTTAGAAAGTGCAGGGGACAAGCTCTATCGTGAAGAAGTAGCCCGTCTGTTCGAATATGAAAAAGACCCTATTGAGATCATCAAATGGAAAGAAATCCTGGAGCATATTGAATCAACCTTAGATCACTGTGAGTCTATCGCTGATCTTCTCAAAAGTGTGGTCTTAAAATATGACTAGTCTAGGTGTGATGTTAATCGTTGTAGTATTTTTAGCCTTAGCTTTTGACTACATCAATGGCTTTCATGATACGGCAAATGCTATTGCCACGAGTGTTTCGACAAGGGCTCTGTCTCCAAAACGGGCTGTAATGCTCGCAGCATCCTTAAATCTTATTGGAGCCCTCTACAGCACTGGAGTGGCTCAAACGATTGCCAAAGACATCGTGTCTCCGAAGTATGTGACGCAAGAAGTGGTTATCGCCGCTTTGCTTAGTGCGATAGCCTGGAACCTACTTACTTGGTATTTTGGAATTCCCAGCAGCTCGTCTCATGCACTGATTGGTGGGATGGCCGGAGCAGCAGTTGCCAAGGTAGGATTTAGTGTATTACACTGGCAAGGTTTAGGAAAAATCCTGGCAGCTCTGATTATTTCCCCAGTGATTGGGATTGGGCTGGGTTTTATTATAATGAAATTACTGGCTTATTTTTTTGGGAATTTTTCGCCGTCCCGTTTAAATCACGGATTCAAAAAGATGCAGATCCTCTCTGCTGGATTGTTAGCTTTTAACCACGGATCTAATGATGCTCAAAAATCGATGGGAATCATTACCATGGCCCTTATTGCTGCAGGGTTGCAATCACAGACTGTTCTTGCCCCCCCACTTTGGGTAAAATTTGCTTGTGCCTTTGCAATGGCCGCTGGTACTGCAGCTGGTGGTTGGAAAATTATCCGTACCATGGGAGGGAAAATCTTTAAGCTCGAACCTATTAACGGGTTTGCTGCAGATTTAACTTCCTCGATTGTTATTTGGACAGCGACCGTACTCCCAGGTCTACATCTCCCTGTTTCTACCACCCATGTCGTTTCGGGCTCTATTATGGGAGTTGGAAGTGCTAAACGAGTTTCTGCAGTACGTTGGGGAGTGGCCCAACAAATGCTTGTGGCTTGGGTTGTGACAATTCCTACAACCTCAGTCCTTGCCGGTCTTATATACTTTCTACTTTCAAAAGTCTTTTAAGAGATTATGGTTTCCGGATACTAAAGAATTTAAAATCTTGAAACATGGATAAAATGTAAGATCAACAAGGGTCTTGGTCATTGAACCAAGGCTTTTTGTCTATTTTTACTATCCGGTCTATTTCCGTTATCTGCTACATATCTTCCCGTAGAGAAGTTGTCCTTGAGCAGCAACGGGAAGGGGAATAGAAATGAAGATTGTGGATCAGTTCCGAGTAGTCCTAGTCTTGATTTTAGGAATTATGGCATTAGCTTTGTTGACTTGGGGAATCGGCAAGATTTATTTGGAACTCATAGGTCAATCAAGTCGTGAACATTCCGGAGACATTCAGACAGCCCAAAACTATCAAAAAACGAATCAAGACCTGATATTAGTCTTACCTGAAGTAAAGTTTTGGACCTGTCAAGTTGGGCTCTTTCAACAAGAACCTAATGCTCAGTTGATTAAAGACCAACTAATCGTCATGGGATTTCAAGCTGAAGTAATAAGCGCCAATCCGTGGATGGTAGGAATTGGTTTAGTTCATTCAGCAAATGAACTTAAGGAGTTACGGCAACTCTTAGAAGAAAAAGGTTTTTCCACAATTCCCAAACAAATCATGCTACCTGAACGTTCGTTTCGTGTTGCCGGAAATGGTGGACAACTGACGGCAGAACTTTTAAAAAATACCAATGTCATACTGGAAAAGGGGTTCAATGAAGAGGTACTGGCTAAAGAAGAACGACTTTGGGCTACTCAGGCTGGTGAGCATCCGCCCAAAGATTTGGAACGCCTCCATCAGTTCTATAGCCAAATACGATCAAAAACTACACCGGAAGAACAAAAAGCTGTCGGTTTATCACTATTTTTTGAGTCCCAGAGGGTTATTAACAAGTTTTCTGGTAAATAATAGGTGAAGGGGCCATATATTAATCTTTATGGTAATAAAGGCTAAGATAAAAATTGCGTTTTTTCTTGATAGTGCTATAATTAACATACGCAATAATGGCAAAATCCAGCAGAGAAATGGGGGAAATTATTGAAAACGCTAAAAATTCCAGAGGCAACAATTATTCGGCTTTCGGTTTACTCGCGTCATCTAACTGACGTCGATCGCAAAGGGATTATAACCACATCATCGGGGGAAATTGCTGATGGAGTCGGCGTTAGTCCTGCACAGGTGAGGAAAGACTTGGCCTACTTTGGGGAGTTTGGGACAAGAGGCGTTGGTTATAATGTAAAAGATCTTCGCCAGCATATTATGAGAATTCTTGGTTTAAGTGCTGATTGGAGTGTAACCTTAGTTGGGGTCGGAAACTTAGGCTTGGCTTTGAGTACATATAAAGGGTTTAGAGACCGAGGATTTATCATTACGAGTATTTTTGACTCAGATCCCAATAAAATCGGTACCTTGATCGAAGGCGTTGAAGTCCAGCCTATTGAGCAATTAGAGGCTGTTGTAAGACAAAATCGTACTCAAATCGGAATTGTGGCAGTACCTTCAGCGGTTGCGCAAGAAATCGTTGACAAATTAATTGATGCTGGAGTGGGAGCTATTCTAAATTTTGCCCCGGTGGTATTAAATGTTCCTCCTCAGATTGAGCTTCGTAATGTTGACTTAGCGGTAAATCTTGAAGTATTAACCTTTAATGTCTGCGGACAAAGGTGTTATTAATTAAATGTACTGTGTTGTATATCAACGTGCTCCTGTCGTATAATAGCACAATAAGAAGTGTATCTAGGGTTCCGCTGAAAAGGTCTGGACCAAGCGATACAGGTTGGAAAAGTACCAGCTACACCGTGTGGGAAAAAAGCCCCGTGGCAAGTTCTTAGGAACTCGTTATGGGGCTTTTGAGCATTATTTTCACATTCATTGGCTGTACTAGGAATTCTACTAGGAATAGAGGGGGAGAAAATGAATCAAAATCAAGGGAAGAAGAAGATTTCTATTTATGATACAACGTTGAGAGATGGTGCACAGGGGGAAGGAATTCATTTTTCTACTCTGGATAAACTTAGTTATGTAAAACGAATTGAGGATATGGGAAGTCTATATGTAGAAGCGGGTTGGCCTGGTGCTAACCCTCGAGATGAGGAGTTTTTCCAGCAATGTCGTGACTTACAATCCCCTCTGGCGCGTATCGTGGCTTTTGGCAGTACGAGCAAGGTTATGGAGTCCCCTGAAAAAAGCGAAATCCTGCTTAAACTACTGGCTTCAGAGGCAAAGACGATTGCAATATTTGGAAAAACATGGGATTTGCATGTGCGGGACGTTTTACGGACAACTTTGGAAGAAAACCTGCGCATAATTAGAGAATCAGTATCCTTTTTGCTTCAGCAAGGACGAGACGTCTTTTTTGATGCCGAGCACTTTTTTGACGGTTTTAAAGAAAATCAGGATTATGCATTAAAGTGTATTTCAGCCGCACTTGAAGGTGGCGCGAAGACAATTGTTTTATGTGATACAAATGGAGGAAGCCTACCGGGAGAGATCAGTCAAGGGGTTAGAGCAGTAAAGCAGGAATTTTCGCACCTGGAACTGGGCATCCATGTCCACAATGATCGTGGACTTGCTGTTGCCAATTCGCTGATTGCAGTGGAAGCCGGAGTAACTCAAATTCAAGGAACTTGGAATGGATTTGGAGAACGGTGTGGTAATGCCAATTTGAGTACCCTTATTCCTCTACTTCAGCTCAAAGGAGACTATGATGTCGTTTCTGATGCTGCATTATTAAAGATTACCGCCTTCTCACGCTATGTGGCAGAACTTACGAACGCACCCTTTGACGAGAAGCAGCCCTTTGTTGGGCGAAGTGCCTTTGCGCATAAAGCTGGTATGCACGTAGATGCAATTCTAAAAAACCAACGAACCTTTGAACACATGGATCCGGCTGAAGTCGGCAACGAACGACGAATATTAATTTCAGATCAAGCAGGGAAAGCTAATATTCTGGAACGTCTGTGTCGATTCGAGCCTACGATGCGCAAAGATGACCCACGCGTTGAGATTGCCATGAATGAGATTAAAGAACTAGAGCATAGAGGATTTCAATTTGAAGCAGCAGAAGGGAGCCTCGATCTATTACTTTTGAGTATCCTTGGAAAGTTAAGTACTCCACTGTTCGAAGTCTTAGATTATCATGTCTGGAGCGATCCCTTGCGAGGAGAACTTGATTCCGTCGCAGTCGTCAAAGTTAAAGTCCGCGAGGAAACTGTACAAATTGCCTCAGAAGGAAACGGTCCAGTAAATGCTCTAGATACAGCCTTGCGGCAGGCCCTTGCCAAGTTCTTCCCGATATTAGGGAAAAGCGAGCTGGTAAATTATAAGGTAAGAGTACTAGACGGTGCTCATGGAACGGAAGCCATCGTACGCGTAATAATCGATACTCGCCTGGAAAATGAAGTTTGGGGAACCATTGGGGTATCTAAGAATATCCTGAAGGCGAGTGCTCAGGCCTTGCTTGATGCGATCAATTGGACGATATGGAGAGGGAGATAGGGACCGCCGAGGGTCGCGAGGGTCCGCCGAGGGGTCGCATCACATGACTCAGCCGTGCGTTCGTCGTGCCAAACTAGGGCTTTAATCCGTTATGAAAGTGGGCAGGGTACCGGGCCAAAGCGACGTCCCTGTCGCATGGCCCGCGGAACACGTCCGTGTGTTCCGCCCTGCTGTATGAAAGCGGATTAAAGCCGAGTTTGGCTACGACTCACGCAAAGGCGTCGCTGTTCAGCAACAGGCAGCCTTAAATTGCTAAGAGAGCTTGATAAGATTAGGACAAATACTCGAATAGTATACTTTAAAACTTCATTAACAAATAATTTTGGTCATTCTGTAGTACTTTTGCAAAATGGAATAAACTCATTGACTCATGGGCAGAATTAACCGTATAATATTAATATAATTTTGCAAAATAATTGCAGAATGGAGGTTAAGTTTATGCTCCTGGAATTTAGGGTTAAAAATTATAAGTCCTTCAAGGAAGAGTTGGTTTTTTCTTTAATTCCTGCTCCAAAACAAAAAGGGCTCGTTTATAGTATTTTAAATCAAAAGATTGGATCAAAAAAATATAGAGCTTTAAGCTCTGCTGTAATTTATGGGCCTAATGCCTCCGGAAAGACGAATATCATTGGGGCAATGGAGGTCTATAAATCCATTATTTTACGAGGTAATATTCGTAACGCCGATATAAAGAAAGCTCCCAATCTTGCTGCCAACGCATTGGAGTTAATACCAAACAGTAGTTTAATGCTGCCAAGCCCCCTTGAATTTTCGATCAAATTTATTGAAAACAATCTCTTAATACAATATGATCTTTCTATTGATATTGGTATATTTTTAGATGCTGAGTATCCACGTAAAATTTTGTCCGAGGTATTAACTGTAAATGAGGAGATGGTTTTTTCTAGAAAGGAAAAATTAGATTTTGGTCCTTTAAAAACCATAAGAGATTATTTGGTAAATGAATTTGAAGATAATTATAATAGTGCTACTTCTTTGGCTAGGAGCAATCTGAATCAAGAAGAGCTGTTTTTGGCAAACGGATTCAAAGCAATGTTTAGCTCGAAACTAGTAAGTCTAATTATGAATTGGCTTGATAATAAATTCATGGTTATATACCGTGCAGACACACTTCATTTAGTTCAAAAGTTCACCGATCCTAGAAAGGATACAGTTTACATTGAAAAAACAACCAATGATGCGGCTAAACTGTTTGGCATTAATTCTAACGCTATTGGATACGTCATTTCGGAAGATGACCCTGAGGCTAAACTATGCTCAATTTTCCAACGTAAAAATGCTGCAATAGCTGCAGAAATGTTCGAGTCCTATGGGACAATTCGATTTGTAAATACGTTTCCACTCGTTATCAAAGCAATATTAACCGGCGGAACACTAGTTGTTGATGAATTTGATGCTTCCTTGCACCCGATTGCGCTTATGAGCATTATTAACATTTTCCACAATGATGATATCAACAAAAAAAATGCACAGCTTATTTTTAATACCCACAATCCGATTTTCTTGAACTCAAATCTATTTAGACGTGATGAGATTAAGTTTGTTGAGCGTGATGATGAAACACATTATAGCAAGCATTACTCATTATCGGACTTTGGAACCACTGGCGACAAAGGGGTACGGTTGCACGAAGACTACATGAACAATTATTTTATAAGCCAATATGGAGCTATCAAAGACATTGATTTTACTTCTATTTTTGAAAGTCTCATAGATGACAGAAATGAGGTGTAGCTAGAAAATTGGCAAAAATGAAGCCGAATAAGAAGTATTACTTCACCGTAGAAGGTGAAACTGAAAAGTGGTATCTACAATGGCTACAGAGACAAATTAATAGTGAAGATACCGCTAAGCATACGGTAACTCTAGATTGCCCAATTCAAAAGATCCTCTTAAGCGGGCTAAGTCATTAAACGTAACAGGTGTGACAAGAAAAACTGTAATTAATCACATTTTCGATTATGAAAGTGATGAAGAGGTGCACACCAAACAGTTTCTTGAGGCTTTAGATGCAATGAGAAAATCCGAATTATTGGGAAAACAAATCAAATACAAACTTGGCTATAGTAATTTCACGTTTGAGCTTTGGATGGTTTTACACAAGATAGATTGCAATGGACCTCTAACGCACAGAAGCCAATACCTTAATCCCATTAACCGTGCATATCGGGAGAGTTTTGCGAGTCTTGATCATTATAAACAAGAAACAAACTTTCATCGAATTCTTGGGAAACTAGCCTTAGCTGAAGTGAAAGATGCGATTAATCGGTCAAAGAACATTATGCAGAGAAACGGGCAAAATGGTTACACTCTACATGAATACAGAAGATACAAATATTACAAGGAAAATCCATCTCTTTCAATTTGGGAATCCATTGAAAAAATCCTTGATGATTGTCGACTCTTATAACCTCGTTTGTGAACTTTAACATAAGTAACCGCTGTTCGTTCATGACTCTCTTCGAAGGAGGTGGCAAGAGTGCTAATCAAAGATATGATTCGAGATAGCCTAATTGATACACGCCCCTTTGCTTTCGGTGAGGTTTGGACTATCAAAGACGAACTAGTGTCTATTCCGGATGCCGACAGGACTAATGATAGGGTTTTACATACTATCGATCAATGCAAGTCAAGAATCGTCCACAAACTTGCACGTTCCCCCGTCTCCTCGTCTCCCCGTTCCCCAGTCCAGAAGACCAGAAACTAAGGGGACATTGCAAAGAGAACACATTAGTGGAGTACACGATAAAGCGAGAGCCGATGCTGAAGGGACAATTGCGCCCAGGTTCACATGCAGAACAACCCAGAGGTTGGCGCAATTTCTTCAGCATCCAACGAGCAAGAGAAACGGAACGTGTGTGAACGTGCAAAGGCCCCTTACTTTCACAGACCCCAAGACCCCAAAGAACTCCAGGACGTCCCCCGTTCCCAGCCCAGAAGACCAGAAACTAAGGGGACATTGCAAAGAGAACACATTAGTGGAGTTCACGATAAAGCGAGTGCCGATGCTGAAGGGATAATTGCGCCGAGGTTCACATGCAGAACAACCCAGAGGTTGGCGCAATTCCTACAGCATCCAACGAGCGAGAGAACGCAACGTGTGTGAACGTGCAATGGCCCCTTACTTTCAAAAGACCAAAGAAAACAGCCTTTCAATTCAAAAGTGAATTGGGGCTGTTTCTTTCATGTTTTACATAGTGAAGAAGAACCGTGTCGAACTTGCTTAGTCATAGGGAAGATGCTACACTTATATGAAGGCTTATTAGGAGTCAATCTTGGTTTTTACAGACTTGCTATGTACGGAAGGGGAAAGAATTATGGCAGTTGGCCGAAATTCCTCGGGGACAGGAAGAGCCATTTTGCTTATTATGATTGGCGCTGCCTTAGGAACTTTAGTTGGTTTTGGCTTGGAAAAATACGGTATCCTTGCTCCGTTTTTACGGCCTGCTGTCATTGATATACCCTCGCATACGTATGTAGATTTCTTTTTTTTCTCCCTTTCCTTTGGCTGTCGTATAAGTATTACGATTGCAACAATTTTGGGAGCTTTGGGAGGTTATTTACTGTCAAGGAAGGTGTAATATGCTCGTACTTGCTTCTTCATCTCCTCGAAGGGCGTTATTGCTTCGCGAGGGAGGGTACGTTTTTGACACGGTTAAGGCTTCTGTTTCAGAAGAATTGGCTGAAGAGATTCCTCCAGAGATCGGGGTTAGACAGTTAGCAGTACGCAAGGCTGAAGCGGGTTTAATCCATTGGTTGGAGCTTGGAGGGGACAAGCTGGACGTTGTTTTAGGAGCGGATACGGTGGTAGTCCTTGACTCCAATATTTTAGGGAAACCTGCTTCGACAGTAGAAGCAGAAGAAATGCTTCAAAGACTAAGTGGCCGTACCCACGCTGTTTTAACTGGGGTAGCGTTAATCTCTGGATCAGGGAAAATCGTTGCAGATGTGATTGAAACTATCGTTAATTTTCGCCGACTTGGAGCGGATGAAATCAAGGCATACGTTGCCGGTGGAGAGCCGATGGACAAAGCAGGAGCTTATGGGATTCAAGGAGAAGCCAAAAAATTTGTCACGTCCATTCAAGGATCCTTGACAAACGTCATTGGCTTACCCATGGAATATCTCACAAAACAGCTTAGGACGTGGGGGATTGAGCAGACAAATATCACTTCACGTGAGGTGGATGATGGATTATCGGCGTTTGAAGGATTTACCGGAGGAACTTCTACCCCGTGAGCGGCTTTGCCAATTAGGTCCTGAAGCATTATCGAATCACGAAGTTCTGGCGATTCTATTGAGGACTGGCATCAAGGGAGAAAACGTTTTGACTTTAGCCGAGCGCATCTTAGTAAGTGTTGGTGGACTTTCGGGTTTAGGGAAGCTAACTGTTCATGAGTTAGCCCAAATACATGGCTTAGGTAAGGCAAAATCCGCAGAAGTGAAGGCTGCCTTGGAATTAGGTCGTCGCTCAGTTTCCGTGGACCCAATGTCCAGACCTGTGGTCAATTCCCCTCAGGACGTGGCTCATATAGTTATGGAAGAAATGCGGTTCCTTGATCGTGAGCATTTCCGAGTGGTCTCTCTATCGACAAAAAACCATGTTTTAGGGATCAGCCCGGTCTCGATAGGATCACTTAATTCATCCTTAGTACACCCGCGGGAATGTTTCAAAGAAGCAATACGGCGAAACTCTAACGCCATTATTTTATTGCACAACCATCCCAGTGGGGATCCAACTCCTAGTCAAGAAGACATTGATGTGACACGTCGTCTGGCAGATGGAGGTAAGATTCTCGGGATTGAAGTAATGGATCATGTGATTATCGGAGATAATCGCTTTATCAGCTTGAAGGAACGGGGAATCCTATAATCGATGTTCGTGGTTCGAAGTTCGAGGTTCGATCTTTGAATTCGATTCTGCGAATCGAAGAACGAATTAGACTATCAGGCTTTAAATTACTGTGCGAACTTTGTTCGCTTCGATTCGAACCACGAATATCGAATATCGAACCACGATTATGGACCACGAACTACGAATATCGAATATCGAATTTGGAGGGAGTATTACAAACCATGTTTAATTTTTTTAGCAAGGATTTAGGAATAGATTTGGGAACCGCGAATACAGTGGTTCATGCGAAGGGAAGAGGGATTGTTGTAAGAGAACCCTCTGTAGTGGCGATGGATATCACCACAAAAACTCCTATGGCTGTTGGTGATAAAGCGAAGGAAATGATCGGTCGGACTCCCAGTAATATCGTAGCTATTCGCCCCTTAAAAGATGGAGTTATCTCTGATTTCAACGTTACTCAGAAAATGCTTAAATACTTTATTAGTCGAGCATTAGGAACAGAGCACCCTTATATTCGCCCACGTGTTGTTATTTGTGTACCTTCAGGGGTTACCCCCGTAGAAGAACGCGCTGTTAAAGAAGCAGCTATGGCAGCAGGTGCGAAAGATCCGATAATTTTAGAAGAGCCCATGGCGGCTGCGATTGGTGCAGGACTCCCAGTCAGTGAACCAACAGGGAATATGATTGTTGACATTGGCGGCGGGACAACAGAAGTTGCTGTAATTTCTTTAGGTGGAATCGTGACAAGCCGTTCAATTCGTGTAGCTGGGGATGAAATGGACGATGCGATCATTGCCCATATTAAACGACGCTATAATTTGATGGTCGGCTATCGAACAGCTGAAACCCTTAAATTCGAAATAGGATATGCGTACAAGGCGGAAAAAGGAATGTACACTGTTCGCGGACGGGATTTATTAACAGGACTTCCCAAAACTATTGAAGTGACCTCGGAAGAAATCCAAGAAGCCCTGCAAGAACCAGTAATGGCGATCGTGGATGCGGTCAAATCTTGTTTAGAAAAGACTCCGCCGGAATTATCTTCCGACATCATGGATCGAGGTATAATGATGGCCGGCGGTGGCTCGTTATTACGTAACCTGGATCGACTGATTTCAGAGGAAACGGGTATTGCAGTGCACATAGCGGAGGACCCCTTGTCCTGTGTCGCTATAGGAACAGGAAATGTCTTGGAACATGCTGAAATTCTTCGTAGAATTGCCGCCTCGCAAAAAAGCTAAAAAGAGCGGAGAGGAATTGTGGTGAGGAAAAGAGTGAATGTAACGGGAATCGCGGTTCTCGTTTTCTTTCTCTTATTAGGGGTACTGATAGCGATCCGATATACGGGACTGGGAACTAATTTTCCAAACCCAGTTGGAGGAGCCATGCAACGTGTTTTAAGCCCATTAGAACAACCGATTCTTCAAGTTGGGAATGCGATAAGGGATAATACACGAGCATTATGGGACTTCACAGAAGTATCACGCCAAAATGAAGAACTTCTTAAGAAAGTGGACCAGCTTACAGGGGATAATCTTAAGCTGAAAACAGAAATCTTGGCTGGGATGCGTTATAATGAGCTTGATCAGGGGCAATTTCGCAGTCCAACCCTCGATAAGTTTGAAAAGATTGGAGCTAGTGTAGTTAATCGTAACCCTACCACTTGGTACCGAACTTTAACCTTAAATCGTGGGAGCGAGGATGGGGTTGTGGCCAATGCCCCGGTTATCGGAGACTTGGGGCTTATAGGGAAAATTGTTTCTGTCACGCCGACCACGTCTGAAGTATTGTTAATCCTTGATGGGGAAGGGCAAGTCAGCGCGTTGACGCGCGGTAGCACAGGTGATGGTACTTTTGGCATTGTGCAAGGGAACTATAAACGAGGTTCCCGTCTGACATCAGAAGGAAACTTACAAATGCTCTTTCGCAGAGAGGATAGTATTAACGTAGGAGACTTGGTACTGACGTCAGGTATGGGTGGAGTTTATCCCAAAGATGTTCCGATTGGACAAGTCAAAGAAATCCAATTGGACCCTTCTGGTTTGCTTAAGACGGCTTATATTCAACCACTCGTCAACTTTGACTCTTTAGAAGAGGTATATATCGTAAAAATGGTTGGTGGATAATGTGCGTTATGTATTGATTGCGGTTATGTTCCTCTTAAGCCTGATTTTACCGGGTACACTATTCCACTTCTGGTCTTGGTCAGGCATTAAGCCAGATTTGCTCATGCTTTTAACCATCTATATTGCTATGCATCACAGACGCCCTTCAGGTTTAATCTGGGGACTAGTTGCGGGCTTATTAGAAGACCTATATTTAGGTCGCTACATTGGAATGTATACTCTCACGCTTACCGTAGTTGCATCTTTGAGCTATTGGTTAGCAGAACGCTGGTATCGAGAAAATTTTCTTTTAACTACCTTTATGGTGTTTATTGTCACCTCTGTAGGGCAAATTTTGATTGCCTTCTTGAGCTTAGGCGCTGGACTTCATTGGACACTAGCGGATATCGGCCGATTGGTAATCGGGGTTTCCTTGTTTAACGCAATTCTAGTCCCGCTAACCTATCCTTGGATTCATCAGTCCTTCGTTCGCGGCTGGCTACGGTATTGGCCAAGATATGAACGCTAAACTCGTGGTTCGATATTCGTGGTTCGTGGTTCGAAATTGAAGCGAACAAGTTCGCAGAACGATTTAATGCATCAGGCGAGTTTAGATGCAAGTTAGGCAAGTTCAAGAGGGTTCTTGACTTGCACAAAGAGGCTTTCGAGAAGGAAGCAAGAGAACCGTCCCCTTGCTTCCCTTGCTTCCCCAACTCGTACCACGAATATCGAACCACGAACATTGCAAAACGTATCGAAGAGGAGGTTTGCTAGTTGGATGACAAAGAACGCAAACCCTATGTTTATCGGCTCTGGGGCTTAAGTACCGTAGTGGTTTTAATTTTCTTAATTCTAGGCTTTAACCTCTGGCGCTTACAGATCGCCCAAGGTTCTTATTATTCAGCTATGGCCAAAGGAAACGTCATGAAGCTAGTCAAAGTGCCTCCCACACGGGGAGATATTGTGGACAGAAACGGTAAGCTTCTGGTAACGAGTGTTCCTGAGTTCGTTGTCCATTTGAATTGGATGGATTTACAACAAGCAAAAGGCAGTGAATGGAAAGATGTTGTCCGACGATTAGCAGTTTACGTCGAGCCGGAATGGCCTAATGCCAATCAGACGGTCGAGTCAATTGCTGAAGATATTTTCGCTAATATTCAGAATCACCAGTGGGAACGCTATCGCCCCGTCATTATCCTCGATGAGGTCTCTCCTGAGCTTCAAGCGGTTATAGCAGAACATCAGGAGGAGCTCCCAGGCGTAAGTGTAGAAGCGATTCCCGTTCGTACATACCCTGAAAGAACCCTCGTTGGTCAGCTCCTAGGGTATGTGAGAGAGATCTCAGATACAGAAATTACCCAGTTCAATAAAAATTCGGATGCCCAAGAAGCTGGTTTTGAGTACGCACAAGGGGACCTGGTTGGCAAAATGGGGGTGGAAAAATCCTATGATTTTTGGCTGCGGGGTAAGGAAGGGGTTCAACAAGTTGAAGTGGATAACAATGCCCGTCCTGTTTCCAAGCAGATCATCCAAGCAGCTGAAGCGGGAAAGACCGTTCAACTGACGATTGACGCTGACCTGCAAAAGACCGTAGATGATACCCTTGATCAAGTTATAAGTAATATTCAAAAGGAAAACCCAGCTGCTCACGCAGGAGCTGCAGTCGTAATGGATGTCAATACCGGCAAGATCCTAGCTATGACTTCTAGACCGGGAATGGATCCTAATGACTTGATCGGGATTATATCCGAGGCGACAGCGGACAAATATTGGCCACAAGATCCAAAACGTGCTTCGGAAGCGGCTTCCCTAAACCGGGCCTTGACCGGTCTATATCCACCAGGATCCACCTTTAAAATGGTGACAGCTATGTCAGCTTTGCAGCTGAACCTAACCACAACCTATGAACAGATTGATGATAAACTATCCTCCTTAGGGAGTCTTGGTGCTCAACAACAAGGAATTGCGGAATGGGGAGGCAATTACTTTGGACTTGTCAATCTTTATCGAGCACTGGCTAAATCTTCAAATATTTATTTTGAAATCATGGGTCGACGAGTTTTTGATTCTAATCCAGAAATGATCGGTCAGATTGCCCGTGAATTTGGTCTAGGTGTCGAAAGCGGAATTGATTTGCCTGGAGAAGCAAAAGGGATTTCACCTTCAGCCGAATGGAAGAAAACATATTTCACAAATATAAATGAAAAGGCTCAAGAATCACGCGATAAAGCACTGGCAAAGATTGAGAGCGATTACGCGCCCAAACTTAACCAAGCTTCCGACGAGACAACCCGGAAGCAACTTCAACAGGAAAAAGACTCAGAAACTAAGAAGGTTAACGATTTGTACAAACTAAGAACTAGTGAACCTGTTGATTGGCGGCCCTATGACAGTTATAACAATTCTATCGGGCAAGGATATAGCGTTTACACTCCCTTGCAATTAGCTAATTATGTCGCAACGATTGTAAATGGAGGAAAGCATTATCGCCCGTTTGTGGTCGAAAAGCTCTTAGATCCGATTACAGGAGAGGCCATTCAACAATATGAACCTAAGGTTCTCAATACAGTCTCGGTTTCTCCTGAAGTCTTAGATCAGGTCAAACAGGGGATGCGAGCCGTAACGACTGGAGAAGGAACTGCTAACTGGCTTTTCTCGGATGTACCGGAATACTCAGGCGGGGGTAAAACAGGAACCGCCCAGATTGGGTCAAAAAATACGATTTCTGGAGAAATATACAACGGGGTCTTTGTCGCCTTTGCTCCTTATGATCATCCACAGATTGCCTTCGCTGGGGTCGTTGAATTTGGAGGACACGGCGGAGAAACAGCAGGTTACGTCGCCAAGGAGGCTTTTATGAAATATTTTGGTTGGAAGAGCACGAATGGAGGCTGAAAAACGAGGAATTTTATCCTCGTTTTTTTTATTTTGATAAAGGGAATTTGGACAGGCTTGTAGAATTTATAGAGGAGCATTTATAGAAAACTTAGCTGGCGTCAAGTTTGCGAAGGCGCCCGCTTAGTTGCACTTATGCCACCCGAAATATAAACTTTCTTACTGGTACAATTATGACAAGCGAAGGGGATTGTGCAGGTTGACACGGACAGAACATGTGGCACTTAAGGGTACCCGCGACGGCTTGGTGTTATACCTTGATCCGGCTGCGGACTTTGGATTGCTAATGAATGAACTTGGTAGTCTTATGGAGAACTCTGATCAATTCCTCCAAGGTGCAGCCGTCCGGTGCTACGCTGGGAAAAGAGAGTTTTCAGATGATGAACACGCTAGTTTGACAGCCGTTCTAAAACAAAACGGGTTGGAACTTGCGGGATGGATGACCCCGGAAGAAGTCTACCTTCCTAAGGCAAAGTCCTATGTCGAAGAAAAAGATGCACGCTCGGAGGAAGGGATAGTGGAAGGACACTGTCTCATTGTGGAACGCACACTTCGTTCTGGAAAGAGTGTGCAATATGAAGGACATGTTGTTGTGTTGGGGGATGTTAACCCAGGTGCAGAAATTATAGCGACCGGTAATATTGTCGTTCTAGGTTCTCTTAGAGGAGTTGCCCATGCTGGAGCGACAGGTGATCGGAAGGCCTCGGTAAGCGCTTATCATTTAGCACCTACTCAATTGCGAATTGCAGATTTGGTCACTAGGGCACCTGATGATGGAACGGATGGAAGAGGTCCGGAGATTGCTAGGATCAAAGATGACCAATTGATCGTAGAAGCGGCAGGAATGAGTAGTTGGCGCAGCAAGGCTCGTTAACGCGAGGTTCGAGGTTCGTGGTTCGAACTTTGAATTCGATTCTGCGAATCGAAGAACGGAATTAATCTTTTTGGCTTAAAATCTTCTGCGAACATTGTTCGCTTCGATTCGAACATCGTACATCGAACATCGAAAATCGATAGGGAAAGGCAGGTCTAACTATGGGTGAGGTAATCGTAGTAACTTCTGGAAAAGGGGGCGTAGGCAAGACGACGACATCAGCAAATATTGGCACTGGATTAGCCAATAATGGTCATAAAGTCGTTCTTGTCGATACAGATATTGGTTTGCGTAACCTTGATGTCGTCTTAGGCTTAGAGAACCGTATCGTTTACGACCTAGTGGATGTAACAAGTGGAAATTGCCGCTTAAAACAAGCACTTATCAAAGATAAACGTTTTGCAAATCTCTTTTTGCTTCCAGCTGCCCAAACTAAGGATAAAACAGCCGTGAATCCTGATCAGATGAAAGCCTTAGCTTTAGAGCTTAAAGAAGAATTTGATTATGCAATTATTGACTGTCCAGCGGGAATCGAACAAGGATTCCGCAATGCGATTGCTGGTGCAGACCGAGCGGTTGTCGTTTGCACGCCTGAAGTTAGTGCAGTGCGTGACGCAGACCGTATCATTGGTCTTTTGGAAGCGTCGGAGCTGAGAAATCCAAAATTGATCATTAACCGCCTTCGCCCGGATATGGTGAAGCGAGGAGATATGATGGATATCTCAGATATTTTAGATATTTTAGCTATTGAGCTGATTGGTGTGGTTCCAGAAGATGAGAGCATCGTAGTTTCTACGAATCGTGGTGAGCCAGCAGTGATGGATCTAGGATCAAAAGCTGGAGAGGCTTACAGGAGGATTACGAAGAGAATTCAAGGGGAAGATGTCCCACTAATGAACCTTGAAGTACCCAAAGGAATTATGGATAGACTCAAGAGACTCATTGGCATACGTTGACCGTTCGGTACTGAGAGGAGGAATATCCTTGTTAGAATTTATCAACAGAATGCTAGGCAGGGAAAGTGCCTCAAGCAAGTCGGTAGCAAAAGAACGGCTACGGCTTGTCTTAGTGCATGACCGTGCCAGCATTTCACCTGCCATGCTCAACAAATTAAGGGAAGATCTAGTTAAAGTAATCTCAAACTACATGGAAATCGACGAAGCTGCACTCGAATTTAATCTCTGTCAGGATGATCGGGAAGTGGCGTTAGTTGCCAACATTCCCGTCGTGAAAATGAAGCGGGATTACGCAGCCAAAGGGTAAACTGAATTGAATATGGACCTGCTTAACTTAAAATAAAGAAGGGCATGACGCCTGTAGTCATGCCCTTCTTTATTTTAAGCTTACTTTACCAGCCACTTGTAAGTCTGTCTGCAATCTACGATATAGTCAATGAACACCAACTGATCCTTAATTTGATACAAAATCAAGTACCATTTTTGAACAAACAGTTTGTGGTATTTATTTGGAGGGATAAGCTCCGCTTCCAGAAATGGACAACGCTCTGGCATTTTATAAAGGGAGCGGATGGCATCCATTAACTCATTCTTCACTTTACGTGCGGCTGAGGGACTTTTTTTTGCCAAAAAGCGAACATGTTCTGCCAACATTTGCCGAGCACGGTCGGAAACAATTACCTCATAGTACGGTGTTTTTCCCATGTTCCACCTCATCAATGATACTGTCAAGATAACTGTCCAGTTCATCCGTCGTAATTCCCGCTCGGCCGGCCAGACGGTCTTCCTCAACAGCCAGCAGTTCTTCTCGAAGCTTCAGCATTTTTTCGCGGCGGACAAACGACTCTATATCCATAACCACAAGATCGCCCTCACCGTTTTTCGTTAGATACACTGGCTCTCCGGTGGATTTGCACAATGCCGCAATCTCGTTGTAATTTTGCCGGATGCTCGCGGATGGTTTAATCTGCATGGTATCAACTCCTCATAGTAATATTCTAACTATATTATATTCATTTAGTGCTATTTGGTCAACGAATACTATCCTTCGATTTGCAAAATCGATTTCACGACTCCACGAATCTCGAACTTCGAACATCGCGTTAGATATGGTATAATGAGTAAGCAAGTATTCAGCAAATAACCTAAGGGGAATTTTTCACGTGGATAGACGAGCATTAAGAAACCTAGACTTGTTATTCATTCTATTTACTTTGTTATTATTAGCAGCTAGTCTCGTTATCTTGAGTACGGCTTCAATCAATGTAATGAAATCAGATCCCTTTCACTATGTTGAGACCCAAACCGTTTGGATTGTGACTGGAACCGTTATTGCCGTAATAGTTGCTGCCATAGATTATCAGAAATGGCAGAATTTTCGATGGTGGATTTACGCCTTTAATTTGGTGTTGCTTCTAATTGTCATCTTTTTTGGAGACACAGCTAAAGGCGCTACCCGCTGGATTTACTTTACTCCAACTATAGGAATTCAACCTTCAGAGTTTGCCAAGATTTTCATCATCATTACCTTCGCAGATTTTTTAGTGAAACGCAAAGGAAAACTCAATAATGTTAAGGATTTCATTGCGCCATTTTTATTTCTACTAGTCCCTATGCTGCTCATCTTTAAACAACCGGACTTAGGAACTACTTTAGTTTTTGTAGCCATATTTATTGGTATGATGTTTGTCGCAGGAGCTAACCCATGGAAATTTGGGGGCTTGTTAGTAGGAGGAGGAGTCATAGTTGGGATAGCACTTTGGCTCCACTTCTCCCAGGACTTGCCAGGGTGGTTACAATGGGCTCAAGGACTTCCTCTTCCTCTGCAGGAATATCAATTGAATCGTCTAGTTATTTTCATGAATCCAGCAGCTGATCAGACAGGAGACGGATGGCATATTCTTCAATCTCTCTGGGCCATAGGGTCTGGTGGTTTATGGGGAAAGGGATATCGCATGGGAACCCAGGGTCAGTTGAACTTTCTACCAGAGCATCACACTGACTTCATTTTTTCGGTGGTCGGAGAAGAGTTTGGCTTTATCGGAACCATTACCTTACTTTTTCTTTTTCTGATCTTTCTTTTGCGCAGCATCAATATTGCTTTGAGAGCGCGTGATACGTACGGAATGTTAATTGCTTCGGGTGTCGTCTCGATGTTTACCTTTCATATCCTAGTCAATGTTGGTATGACCTCCGGGATCATGCCAGTCACAGGAATCCCGCTCCCTCTCATTAGTGCTGGAGGCAGTGCTATGTGGTCTAATATGGCAGCAATCGGACTATTGTTAAGTGTGAATTTAAGACACCGCAGGTTGATGTTTTAAGCGAAGCTCGAGGTTCGAATCGAGCGAACAAAGTTCGCACAGTTAAAGCCTTAGCCTAATTCTAAGTCTAAATCGTTTCTTCGATACGTAGAATCGAATTCATGTTCGATCTCGGGCTGGCCTTATTTGCCTCGAATGCAAGTTGATAATGCAAGCTGAGAACCGTCCCCGACTTGCACCCGACTTCACACGAAATGTGAAAAATAGAACCTAGCAAAAGAAATAGAACTGCATCGCAGTTCTATTTCTTTTGCTTTCGCGTAGACTATTAAAGGATGTACGAGCTATTATCGTAGCTCGTGGTTTTGGAACTTGAGCGAACAAAGTTCGCACAGTATTTAAAGCCTTCAGTTTAATTCCAAGTATTGATGCAAGTCGAGATGCTAGTCGAGTATGGATGCAAGTCGAGAACCGTCCCCGACTTGCATAAGTCTAAGTTCAATTCCGTTCTTCGATTAGTAGAATCGAAATCACAATTCGAACATCGAGCCTCGAACATCGAGCCTCGAAAAAGGGGTTGAGTGGATGAATCCATATGAACGTTGGGATGATTGGGAATGGGAACGGGCGATCCAAGAAGTAGGTAAAGAGCAGGGGCGGGGTAAATCGACGCCGCGCTATGACCAATACAGTCGTCATCGAAATCCCGTCAAGAGAGGGTGGGGAAACTTCTTTAACCATTGGAATGGTACACAGAAGCGAACCCTCTTAGCCGCTCTGTTGTTTCTAATGGTATTTTTCAGCGCCAATAGTTCAGATCAGGTCTCCCTAGTCGTCCATTCTATATATCGGGGTGCTATGGATTCAGGAAATTATTACACAGCCCTTAATAATATGGCTAAAGAAGCATTGTCTTTGGGGGGGGTGCCCAGCGAAAGTGTCCCAGTCGATCTAAAGATGAAAGGGAAATTCTTGCCTCCCATTTCCGGACCAGTCATGGCGGGTTTTGGAGACGTGGGAAGCGATGATTCAGTCCATCAAGGCCTTGATGTGGGGAGTGCATTGGGAATCCCTGTGGTTACACCTGCCAGTGGAGTGGTAACTTTAGTCGGAGAAGACCCTAAGTTGGGTAAATTAGTTAAAATTGATTTTGGTGATGGATGGACCACAGTGCTTGGGAATCTCGGCGAAATCAAAGTCCAAAAGGGTCAGCGAATCGAGAAAGGACAGATTGTAGGAACTGTTGGACTTTCCGCGCCGCTTAAAAAGCCTTGGCTTCATTTTGAATTAAGAAAAAATAACCAACCAGTCAATCCAATACCTTATCTCGTTCCCCCTGAGGCAAAAAATTAGGTAGGTAAGGTACGCTTACATGGAGTCCACTCTATCACAAAGATTAGTCGAACCTATCTCTATAGATTAGCGCAACTTATGCTTTGATTAAGAAGGGGACTTTTACTCAGGTTAACAATAAGAGTAGCAGTAGCAATACAATGCAATAGGAATTATCATTATCAATGAAAATAAAAATGATAATGAAAAAGAAAAAACTAAAGCAGAAGCAGAAAAGGAAAAGATTTTTAGTAGCAAACAGATAAGCTTATTGACATAGTCTGGGGGTATCGAGAAAATGGAGCTTTTCAAAATATCTGGGGTGAGTATCCGAATCCATCCCTCATTTCTTGTGGTATTGTTGCTTTATGGAGTCCTGGGTTTAGCAGCCCAGGCTCTTATCATCTTTGCCTTAGTCATAGGACATGAATTAGCCCATCTCTCGGTCGCCAAAGCGTATGGCTTTAAAGTTGAAGGTCTTGAGCTGTTTCCCTTTGGAGGTGCAGCTTATTGTGATGGGCTTTTTGAAGGTAGAAAACTTGAAGAGAGCCTTATGGCTCTAGCTGGTCCTGCTTTTAACGTAGTCCTTCTCTTTGGAGCCCAAGTCTTGCGCTGGAATGGGGTGTGGACAGGGGAACTCGCCGAAGATTTTATTCGGTATAACCTTTGGTTGGCAGCTTTTAACTTAATCCCTGTTTTACCCTTGGATGGTGGACGGGTCGTGCGGGCACTCTTAGTAGAAGGATTCGGATACGTGCGTACCACAAAGTTTTTGGCTGGGGCGGGACGATGGCTAGGAGTCCTCTTTGCCCTTTATGGAATAATTTTAGGGGTTAATGGAAAATTCGCGGAAGGTCCGCTATTCTTTCTTATATTAGGGGGGTTCTTTTGGTTCGCAGGGAGTAAAGAAATTGCTTCAGCGCATATTACCTTTCTTAGGCAATTAACTCGCAAGAAAGAGGAATTATTGAAAAGAGGACTGATGCGCAGTCTGTGGCTAACGGTTCAGGGAGATACTCCCCTGGTGCGGATTGTAGAAGAATTCACGCCGGATCGTTATACCATGGTTACCCTTACCAATGAAAAAGCGGGAATGGAAAAGATTCTTACCGAGACGGATATTGTTGAGGGAATGCTGAGGGAGGGCATCCGTTTTCCGGTAGGAAAGCTTTGACCAATGATATTTGAGGATAATCCTTGAAAATATAGGGAATTTAACTTATATATGATATAATTTAGGTTCACAATATAGTTACAAGGAGGACTCTTGACACCATGAGTAATAATACTGCGGCGGAGCTACGCCGTCAGGTCGAACGCTTTTTACCTAAAGTCTTAAAACCTAGCCGATATATCGGATCCGAGTGGAACGTGATTAAGAAAGATTGGGATAAAACCGATGTTCAGATGGCCTTTGCTTTTCCAGACGTGTATGAAGTGGGAATGTCCCACTTAGGAACTAGAATCCTTTACCACCTTGTCAATTCCTACCCTGAATTTCTCTGTGAAAGGGTATTTGCCCCTTGGATCGATATGGAAAAAGAAATGCGGGAAAAGGAAATTCCACTTTATGCTTTAGAATCTTTTCAGCCGCTTAAAAAATTTGATGTGGTCGGATTTACCCTTCAGTATGAAATGAGTTTTACGAATATCCTTAACATGTTGGATCTGGCAGGAATTCCGATGAGAGCGAACGAACGTGGACTTGACGATCCGTGGATTATCGCCGGAGGACCCTGTGCCTATAACCCAGAACCTCTGGTTGGATTTATTGACTTCTTTCTCATTGGAGAGAGTGAAGAACAGTTGCCAGAAGTGCTTCGTCTGATGGCTGAGCAGAAGAAGAACCCCGTTTCCCGGCCAGAATTTTTACGAAAAGTCGCCCAAGTCCAAGGGGTCTACGTTCCCGAGTTCTACCATGTAACCTACAAAGCTGACGGTCGAATTGAGAAGATCGAAGCTGAGGAAGGTGTTCCTGCTTTAGTCGAGAAAGCGATCGTTTCAGATTTGGATCAAGCGTTTTTCCCTACTAATCCGGTAGTTCCGTACTTAGAAATTGTGCATGATCGAATGATGCTGGAAGTCATGCGTGGCTGCTCACGAGGATGCCGTTTTTGCCAAGCGGGTATGATTTATCGACCTGTTCGTGAACGTTCTCCGGAAACCTTACTCAGACAAACAGAGGAACTAGTGCGTGCTACAGGCTATGATCAGATCGCCCTCACCTCACTTTCTAGCGGGGATTACACTTGTATACAGCCAGTGATTCATAATATCCTCGAGAAACACGGAGCTGAAGGGGTAGGAGTATCCCTTCCGTCACTAAGAGTAGATTCTTTTGACGTCGACTTAGCAGAGACTGTTCAAAAGGCTCGTAAATCCGGCTTAACTTTTGCCCCAGAAGCGGGCTCACAACGCTTGCGCGACGTGATTAATAAAGGAGTCGAGGAGAAAAATCTCTTAGAAGCTGCCGAAGCAGCCTTTAAGAAGGGATGGTCCACTATTAAGCTGTACTTTATGGTCGGATTACCCACAGAGACTCAGGAAGATATCGACGGGATAGTGGATCTGGCAAAAAAAGTCGCCAATCTTGGAACTAAGCTAGGACGCCGAAATATCACAGTGACGATCTCGACAAGTGTCTTTGTCCCTAAAAGCCACACTCCATTCCAATGGGAGCCGCAGGAAGCAGGCTCTTCCGTGGAACTAAAGCAAAGATATTTGAGAGAAAAATTGAGAGATCGCCGCTTAAAATATAACTATCATGATGTAACAACAAGCTATCTAGAAGCCGTCTTCGCCAAAGGGGACCGGAAATTGGCTCCACTCCTAGAATGGGCGGTTAAACACGGATGTCGTTTCGATGGTTGGTCTGAGCAATTCAGATATGAGGTGTGGATGGAGGGATTCAAAGAGTTAGGAATCGACCCTCGCTTTTACGCTAATCGAGCGATAGATTACGATGATATCTTACCTTGGGAGCATATAGGAAGTGGCGTAACGAAACAGTTTTTAATTGAAGAACACCATCGGGCGCTACAGGAAGCTAAGACGATCGACTGTCGATATGAGGATTGTACAGGATGCGGAGTTTGCCCGAGCAGAGGGGTTCAGATTGAGTTGAAAGGGTGAGTACCATGCGGCTAAGAATCGCCTATACAAAAATTGAAGATGCCAGGTATATCGCACACCTTGACCTGACAAGAGTATTTGAGCGCGCGATCCGACGGGCTGGAATTCATATGTCTTATTCAGAGGGTTTTAATCCTCGTCCCAAAATTTCTTTTGGCTTTGCCTTGGCGGTGGGGACGGAAGGAGAACGAGAATATGTAGATGTTGAGCTTCGCGAAGACGTGGATTTGGGGGAAGTCTTGGCACGAATTCAGGAACAATTACCTCCTGGAATTCGACTGTTGCAAGGGCGTGCCTTGGATCAGGGAGCTAAATCCTTGATGGCAGTGCTCAATGCTGCCAGTTATCGGATTCGCGTGCCGATGGCTCTACCGATTCATGCGGAACGTCTGCAAGAAGCAATAAACGGCTGGCTGGGACGGGAACATGTGACTTATTCACGTTATTCCAAAAAAGGTCCGACAGATAAGGACATTAGACCTTGGATTAAGCAACTTGAAGCGAAAATCCAAGGAGATGAAGTTATCTTCGACCTGGAAGTTGAGATGGGGAACTCCGGAAGTGTACGTCCAGAAGAAGTGCTGGCGAGTCTAAGAGAACTTGAGAATCTGCCGATTGAGTTGGATGAGCTGCAGGTTATTCGAACGGGAGTTCATGTAAGCTATGAGGGCGGGAAGAAGTCGCCGCTTGATGAGCGTGAAGCCTAGGCGCGAGGTGTGTGGGAGGAGGGTCACGAGCACACTTGTTCAACCCTGCGTCGTCGTGCCAAACTAGGGCTTTAATCCGTTGTGCAAGAGGCGGGGTTCCCGGCCAAAGCGGCGTCCGTGCCGCATGGCCGGCGGAAAACGTCCTGTTTTCCGCCCCGCAGGATGCAAGCGGATTAACGCCGAGTTTGGCTACGACTCTCGCATAGGTTTCTCGCCGTGTGATCGTGACCCTCGCTCTGGGGTCACTGGGGTAAGCGGGAGTGGCTTCGAAGCTGAGCTGAGCTGCGCGGCAGGGCTGGGAACGAATGTAAGCTGGATGTTTGGGATGGTTTGCAGGGAGCAATGTTGGGACATGCTTTAGGCATGCGGCACCTCTGAATCGGTGCGACGTGACAAGAGTGCGTGCAAGTGTGTGCAAGTGCAAGTTTGTGCAAGTTTGGGGACGGTTCTCGGCTTGCATGCTCGGCTTGCATGCAAGTGTGGGGACGGTTCTCGGCTTGCATACTTGGCTTGCATAGCCAAGAACGGTTTGGAATTAAGAATGGCTCTTGGTCCCACTGAATATGGAAGCAAGAACCGTTCCTGTATCTCCTATTAATAGGGTGGGCGTAAGCAATGCTCATGATCTCCAATGTTCCTCATCAAGCAGATTTCTTGCCCTTGTTTGTCTTTAACCCATTCAAACGTGAATCTTATGGACATATTGAGACTACCTTTCCAAATATTATCCGTTCCTTGGACCCGCTTTACTCTAAAGGATGGATTACGCCAATCTTCATTAAACTGGTGCATTTTGTCCGTAAATGCAAGTATAGGTGCAAGTATAGGGACGGTTCTCGGCCTTGCACTTGGCCTTGCATTCTTGACCTGCATTTGACTTCGAAGCTGAACTGTGAGGTGTATTCGATGAAAAGTGAGCGTGCTCGTAAAGAAATCGTTCTTCAAAGCCAAACCCTAGGTAACGGTCTAAACCAATCTCAAAGGATACGAGCAGCTGTCTTTGAACAGGGTGAACTGATGGAAGTGTTCGAGGATGAGGGTGGTTCGTCTCATTTGGTGGGGAATATTTACCGCGGTCGGGTTGAGAACGTCCTCCCTGGTATGCAGGCGGCCTTTGTCGATATTGGATTAGATAAGAACGCATTTCTTTATGTAGGGGATGCAGTTCCTTCCCGCTTTGATGAGGATGAAAAGGCTTCTTCGGTAGTTCAGGAGCGGATCGAGAATATTCTTAAATCGCGCCAAGAACTATTAGTACAAGTTACTAAAGAACCAGTGAGTACGAAGGGGGCTCGGATCAGCGTTAACATAACCCTGCCGGGGAGATATGTCGTGCTATTACCTCAGGTGAGCTATATTGGGGTGTCTCGGAAGATACAAGATAATTCTGAACGAGCAAGGCTGAGAGATTTAGCGGCTGCATCCAAACCAGAGGGCATGGGAGTCATAGTCCGCACTCTTGCTGAAGGGATTGATGGGGAGGAGATAGCGGAAGACATTCTCCAACTCGTAGCTTTTTGGCAAGCCTTGCTACCGAAAATCCCGCACGTTTCAGTCCCTGGTCTGGTACATAAAGATGTGGATCTTATCTCCCGATTGATTCGTGACTGGATTGATCACGATGTAGAGAAGATCACGGTCGATAATGACGAAGTCGGCCTAACACTGCGTAAAGCCCTACGAGAGATTGAACATCCAGCCGCTAAGCAAATCTTCGTTGTCACAGGAGAAGACCTGTTTGCAAAGTATGGTGTGGATGATGAAATCCGGAAAACGTTGCGTTCTAAAGTTTGGCTGAAAAGCGGTGGCTATTTGGTCATTCAACAGACAGAGGCCTTGATCGTAATAGATGTCAATACCGGAAAATATGTAGGGCAGCGGTCCTTAGAGGAAACCGTAGTTCACACAAACCTAGAGGCTGCTCGGGAAATAGCCCGCCAGCTGCGTTTGAGAAATCTAGGCGGAATCATTATTATTGACTTTATAGATATGACGACGGAAGAAGCACAGAGACAGGTAATTGAGGTATTGGAGACATCCTGTGCTCGAGATAAAACAAAGTCCCAGGTTTTAGGGCTTACTCAGCTCGGACTTGTAGAAATGACTCGGAAAAAAGTGGGTCAGACCTTAGCAGTACGTTATACATCTCCCTGCCCGACCTGTGATGGAAGTGGATGGGTGTGAGTAAGCTAATAATTCGACAGAAGCACGAAAATCCCCCAAAGCTTGAAGGTTCTGGGGGATTTTTTGATAACTTTTTTGTTACTATGGTATTGGCTATTTCCATTTCTATATATTGTGCCAATTCTCATGCCAATTTGAACATCAATTACTAAAAAGCCGCATAACTGCATGAAAAACAGTGTATCAATTGTATTGCCAATTAACACACTGTTTTGATGTTTCTCTTGGATCCACACCTCAAAAGGGAACGGGGTTCTTCTATAAGTGGGTGTTCCCTATTTTGCTTCGGTGACGAAAGCCTCCAGTGGAGGGTTTCGCCGAGCCGCCTTCCCAATAGGAAAACATTTAGCGGCGAAGGAGGTAGAGTCCGTCCTACGGCGCGAAAGTATTCGTCTGTGGATCTGCGCCTTCGGCGATACTATCCACTGAAGAGGATCGTACTGGAGACTTACGTCACCGAAGTCTCGATGTTCAGCTTTAGCTGAACGAGTTCACTATGATCTATCTCAATGTCCTCGATTCCTTCTCGATTACAAATTCACTATACAAATCCAGTAGTTGTTGACGGTCGTTAATCGAAGCCTTACGATAAATATTTTTCAAATGTGTCTTTAAGGTATTATTGGAAATGTTTAAGAGTCCACGGATATAGGGGTTGTTACGTCCATCAAAGAGTAATATCGCTACATCCTTTTCCCGTTTTGTTAGTTCCAGAGAAAGGAGGAATTGCTCTCTCAGAGCATTTGTATTTATGCTTTCAATATTTTCTATGGTTGCAGCAGATTCTTTTTTCGTGCATTCCAGTTTTTGATGTTTAGTTTCACCTAGATTATCCGATCGTAAGACTCCCACTTCTTCTAGTGGGGGTGGGGCGAGTTCACTCAATTCCGAGGTACTAGCCACTTCATCCATTAATTTTTGTTCAGTTGGGTTTTGTCCTACATAACTAGCATCTGTCACAAGATTCTCAGGGCCTTCCCAACCAGCGAAACTATCACGGTTGCCTTGGAATAGCATAGTTCCTGCTATCATGAGCAAGGCTGCACATATGGAAACAATTTCAACTTCTTCCATAGAGAAGGTTATTTTACTGAATAGTGCAGCAAATACTGTTTCCCCTATAAATATTGAGATGGTTATTAAGAACATGCCCCAGCCGAAGACATAAGAGGGTCTTGGATAGTACTTCGCAATATAGGCAAATAATAACCAAGTATAAAGATCAAATAGGGCAAATCCTGCTTGGAGTAGAGTTAACGGCAGGAAAATAGTTAATTCGTTAAAAAAAGGATAAAGTAGAAATCCTGCCCCTAATAGAGGAAGAACCGGACGATAGAAAACGCTTAAATCTAAGTTGGGAAACAAATAACGACAACTTCCAGCAATTACAATGGTCAGCCAATAAATCACATTGGTTAACCAGTAGGAATCTTGAAGAAAGGTTGCTGATGACAATAAAATCAGCTTATAGAAAAAACCACCGGCTAGATAAAAGAGAATTAACAAATAAACTAGCTTGCGCGGAAAAGGAAACGGAAGCAGAGGCGGAAAAACAGCCGGATTTTTAACAACATTTAAATCAAGCTCTGGAATCTTCTTTCTACCTAGGATAATAAAGATTAATCCAATTAATGGGCTAAGTGCTGTAAGCAGAAAAGCAAGAGGAATGGATGACTTAAATGCTACAAAAAAGAGCACTGAACCAATGGTCACAGAACCGGCAAACGATAACCCAGCATTAATTATTGAAAAAAAGCTAAATAGCTCACCTAAAGCGACGATCAAAATTGCTGAACCAAATCCGGCAACGACTGTACCAAGAAGTGCCAGAACTACATACTGTACTTCCCCAATCTGGCCTGCAGTAAACTTAACCATTAAGACTCCACTGGACATTAGAAAGGCACTTGTTACTAACATCAAATTTTGTGAATAAAAAGGGATCGATCCAATAGTTTTTTTGGCAACCCAAAGAAAGGCGAGTGAGTTAGCTAATAAAAAGCAAAGCAAGATAAGCTCGTTATTAATACTCCAACCTTCAGCTTCAGAAAACAGTAAGGGACCATTCAGGAAAAAAAGCCATAACCAGCCTTGCACGAAACCTAGCCCTAAAAATGCATATTTCATACTACGTTCACCTGCAATCTTGTAAAAATCACCCCAGAGGGGTGATTTTTATTACTTAATTTTAACATATAATTTTAGGAAAATCTTTCTTAAGTTAGAAAATATAAATATCTTTGGGGTGACTTTTTTAATGAAAACGAAATGATAACGAAAATATGAAAATCTTTACTTCTTAAACATAGCTTTGCCGATTAGAGCAAGAAGGGATGTTGACATGAAAACGAAAACAAAAACAAAAACGAATGAAAAGTTGGTAAAGCATAGCCCAAAAGGAGGGAAGCGTTTCAGAAGGTTTCTTGCCCTTGTTTTGAGTGCCCTATTGATAATTACCACACTTACCCCTTTGCCTTCCTATGCCCAGACGGGTTCAGAATTGCCTGGCAGCACAGTAGAAGTGGAGCCCGATCAGACCTTATCTACCCCAGATGAGGCACCCCCTACATCAGAGGGAGATCCTCCGGCAACGCCCCCCCCGGATACGGTTCTCGCTTCTGACAGCATCTTCGCAACGCTAAGTCCCGAAGAATCTGTCCCTGCCCCCGAGTTGACCTCTGAAAATACTATAACAACCCCTGGGGCACTAACCTTGGGGACCACTCTCACTGTGAACTCATTCCCGGCAAACTCCACTCAATATTTTAAATTCACCGTACCCGATGCGGGGACGTATAAGGCGTCATGTGCCGCTATTGAGGGCGGCGCTGTTTTGGCAATGGAGTTGGGGACTGTGTCAGGGGATGCCTTCACCAGCCTAATGTCAGATACTTCAGGAACAATTGAATATAGTTTTACTAATTCAGGGAATTATTATTTGGAAGTGGAAAACTCTGGACTTGATGGTGAAGTAACCCTCCTTGTCAAGGAATCAGATAAACCTGCTGCCCAAACACCTAAACCTTCACCTATAGTGGAACCTATTACGGAACCTACTACAGAACCCATACTAGACCCTATGCTAAACCTTATGCAAGCACCTATACAAGTCACCACACCTACAGCCATCTCTGGCACGTTCAGTGATCCTGGGGCACTGACTCTGGGCACTTCCTATATCGTTGATCCCCTAGGTTATAATGATCAGTATTTCACCTTTGAAATCACATCTCCAGGATATTATGATGTCACCAGCGAGGCATCATCAGAGGTGAATCTGTCTTTGGTCTTCGGTACATTTTCAGGGGACTATTTCTCATACCTTCAGCCAGACACCAATGGCGTTTTGATGTATAAATTTGTTGATGCAGGTACCTATATTTTGCGCTTAGGTAACAATGGAAGCAGCGGCAGTGTGGTCTTCTCAGTTCAGGAGGTTACGACTCCGCCGGAAGTGGCGGTAAACGGTACCATTACCCCCTCCGCATCTGCTGGCACGGCAGATGGCCTCACCCTGGACGTTGCTGCGGATGACTATGCTGTAAAGATCTATTCATTTGAGGCGACTGCGGGTGTTCGCTACAGCGCCGTCAGCTATAAGACTGCTGGGGAAGACGGAGCTATGCTGATGGGAAGCTTCTCGGATGCCTTTGACGCAGGCAAAGTAGAATATTATGGTGGGTTCGGATTGCCTGAAGGCATCCCGATGGCTGTGTTTACGCCCGCCAGCAGCGGAACCTATTATCTAAACATTAATAACTGGGGTTATCAAGCGGGCTCCTTCATCATCAAGATATACAGCAATACGCCTGAGCCCCCTACGTTAACACCTAATTCTGTGCCTGACGGCACCACGACCCCGCTTTCCCTTACGATGTCTTCAGCTGACAACACGCCTATTTATTATGTTAATTATTATTTAGGCAGCAACACGGTGTATGAATATCAGAGCGAGTTATCTTTGGACAGGGACACTAGCCTTGCAGCCTATACCGTAAAAGACGGCATATACAGCGAGATTGCCCGAGGAAGCTATTGGTTTGACGGGACAAAATATCCTGGGTTTCTTCCAATGGAAACCATTCAGTCGGTAGGAACCGAGATTTCCATTACCGGGGCTGATGCCGGAGATACGGTTTACTATACCATCGATGAAACCGACCCCTATAATAGTGCCACACGAAGGATCTTTGATGAATCCTCCGCTATTATCTTGGGTGAACAAGGATTGACCTTGAAGGCAATCATCAAGAATGCCAACGGCATTTATGGCTATGAGAACAATATCATGTATACAAAAGGTACTGCTCAACCCTATATAGCAAATATTCCTGGTCAGGATAACAACCCAGGGACATCTGGAGATTCCTTTGAGGCGGTTCTCGTGTCTTCACCCGGTGCGTCTATTTACTATACCTTGGACGGCACAACGGCGACTACTGCAAGCACGCTCTATACGACCCCGATTCCTATTCATCAAAATACCAGGCTGCGCTCAATCGCTGTTTCGGACGGGATGGCATCAACTGAGCTTAATCAGTTCTTGCATATCAATACACCGCGACCTATTACTATCGGTGAAACCTTACAGGGCATGGCGAGCAGCGGTGCCTCGGAGTGGTTTACCTTTGAAATCCAAGACCCAGGAATCTATTCTATTCAATTGACCCCAGCCAATGAAGATCATGGTTTTACTTACTATTATTCCTATTGGAACGGAAACCATTACCCCGTCAAGCTATATGACAACGCCGGGGGGTTATTAACGAACGCCCTTTATCCGATTGATGACCCGGAAATAATGAAGTACAATTTTCCTACGGCAGGGACATACAAGCTGGAGATAAGTTCATGGTATTCCAATGATGACTTATTTTCTCTGAAGATTTTCCAGGGAATCAAAGCGCCTGTGCCCAGTATTCCTGTGGACAGCGCCACCTCCATGACCTACCTTAAGGAGGGAACGCTCACTCTTACCACGGCTGAAGAAGGCGGACGGATATTCTATACAACGGACGGAACTCAGCCGGCAATGAGTGCAATCGGCACAACCTCCGAATTCACCTCCGGCCAGACCATACCCCTTGCCACGACAAATGCCTACCAGGACATAACCGTCAAGGCTATCACAGTCATAAATGCAGGGGCGGAGAATGCCAGTTCCAGTGAGGTCAAGACCTTCATCTACAGGGTTGTACCCCAAGGACTGGACATCTCAGCAATTGTGCAGGGTTGGACCTATTACACGGAGCCTTTTAATGAGGACGTGACTTATGGCAATGACAGCTACAGCATCCGAGTCTCCGTACCTAACAGCTCGTATGCCGGATATCCTATAACTAAACTACACTATGAAATTAAAATGGACGAAGCCGAAGACTGGATCCAACTGGGCTCGGTCACCGGGAATGCAATGTCCTACGATTATGCTTTCCAAAAATTCCTAACCTGGAACCGCACCCAAACCCCCTATGCCGGAAAGGCAACCCTGGCCGCCGTGTCATCGGATATCGTCGGCAATACCTTCCGCTATGAAATCCCCATCAACCTTCAGATGTCTGCGCCCACTGCACCCCAGAACCTGAGCGCAACTCCCGTAGAGGGCGGAGTGGAATTGAGCTGGGATCCGGCTGCCTACCCCTCCTATTTTTACTATTTGATTTATCGCGGGGCAGCTGAGGATCAGCTGACGGAACTCATTGGTCAGGTTTACTATACCGACACCCTAACTTATACAGATATCATTAGCGATTCCACCAAACCGCTCTACTATTACGGTGTAAAAGCGGATACCAGCTACTATGGTTCTGAAAAAAGCAGTGCGTTTTCCAATGTTGTATCGGCAGCAGCCGGCGAGGATACTACGGCACCTAACCTACCCTATATCTACATTCCCAATGAGGGATTCGTCAAGACCGATAGCAACATGTCGATAAGTGCTTCGGACAACACCGGTCTGAAGGAAATAAAGGCAGAAGTTTCCCTGAAAGATCAAAACAGCTGGCAGACGGCAGCGATTGCGACCGGAACCGGCCTGACCTATCATTCGTTTAATCTGTCCAGCCTGCCAACACTGTCGGACGGAGAGTATGAGCTCAAGGTAACGGTTACAGATTACTACAATAATTCCACCACTCAGCAAGAATCCTTTATCCTGGATAATACACCGCCTCCGGTGATAGACCTCCAGGCAGAGGGCAGACCAGGCATGGTCAAGCTGACCTTTGCAAAAAGCGCCGAGGATGTATCCTATTATTATCTTTATTATAAAACTCACAATGCTGCGGAGTTCTCGCATTCAAGCTATCTTTATTCTGATAGTTCCTATTATCATGATCTTAGCAACTCCATCGGCTCGACCTATGACTATAAGATCGCAGCCTTTGATCGCGCAGGAAACGAGAGTGAACATTCCCTCGTTGTTTCGGCTACGGTACAGGGTTACAGCCCAACTCTCACCATTGTGCCCGACGCCTCTAAGCCGGGAGAAGCTTTGAGTATAAGCGTGGAAGGTTTCCTTGGGGGTTCGTATGGTGAGTATGTCTATCTTTACCGTGATGAAGAAACCAATTATGTAAGCTATATACAAACCGACAATGAGGGCAAAGCAACATTTACGTATAATATTCCCAACGGGTTCACAGGAGCACACCGTTTTCGCATCGAAGGCCAGACTTCCGGAGCAAAAGTCGTGAAAACTTATATCATCGGGGATTATCTGCCCACAGTGACCGCCGCCTCTGAAGCTGCAGCGGCAGGAGAAAGCATCTCGGTCAGCGTCAATCAGTTCGGTTGGCTCAATGCCTATAATAGCAAAACAGTAAAACTCTACTTAGACGGAATTGAAAAAGATTCAATCTACATATATAACAATACATCCACCGGTGTTGTGATATCAGGGACAAAAACTATTCAAATCCCCTATACCGCCTCCGGTGTCGTGCAGATCAGTGCTGAAAGCCCTGACGGCTATACGGCAGCGACCAGTATATCCGTGACTCCGGCTGCAGCTGCAATAACCGTGACTCCGGAAGGCAAAAAGAGCGGGGAAACTGTCGCTGTCACAGCCAGCGGCTTTGCTCCCAATGAACGAATTGATTTTTATAAGTCCGGAAACTATTTGACCTACGCCTATGCCAATGCTGAAGGTAGTGTCGAGAAAAATATCCAGTTGGGAACAACCGATGTCGGAAGTATATTTTTCGAAGCCAAAGGTCAGACGAGCAAGCTGAACCGGGGCGTGGTCTATAATGCTCTCTCGGCGAGGTTAGTCATCAGCGGACCGTCAAGCATAGATGCTGGAACAGCGACTACCTTCACGGTTTCCGGATTAGATCGCAATGAGTATGTGGACTTCTTTATCAATGGGGTTGCGGCAGGCAGCAACTGGGGATATGCAGGTGCGACCGTCAGCCGTAACTTAACCATCCATCAAACGGGCACAGCTCTGATAACCGTGGTGGGCAGAACGTCGGGAATGACCGATTCGATGACCTGCGAGGTCAAGAATCCTGCGGCCTTGGCTCCTATCCTAGTCACCATCGCCGACTCCTATGCAGCAGACAGCTTGGTTACTTTGAATGCTTCAGGCTTCAAGGCTAATGAACAGGTGAAGATTTACATTAATACCGCAGAAATTGCGGTTAAGACAGCGGATTCCAGCGGAAGCTGTTCAACATCTTATACCCTTCCCAGTGATACACCGGTTGGCACGCATTTCGTCTTTACCGCCACCGGGCAGAGTTCAGGTCTAACTGCCGTCAGCAGCGTGGATGGGGTCACCGGACCACTGGGCGTCTCCTTCGCTGGCAGCCCCAAACCAGGAGAAACCATCGCAGTGACTCTCACCGGCAGCTTTACCTCTGATACCTGCAAGGTTTATCTGGACGGAAAGTATATCGGCGAAACGGGAGCTTTCGGAGAGCCCGGCTCAACGACCCAATTCACTTATCAACTTCCTTATACAACACTTGTTGGTGCTCGCAGCCTGGCTTTTGTAACAGCAAACGGCGAGAATGCGAGTATCCCGCTGACGGTTTTGCCCCCCGAACCCCAGGTGACTGTGGATCAAACTACTCAGGCAATCAACCTCAGCGGCTTCGCACCAAATGAAGAAGTCGACCTGCGAGTGAATGGGCAGGTAATTGCCGGCATTTTCGCGGATAGCACAGGAAATGCATCCTATACACCGTCTGACTTGTACGGAATAGGGGAATACCTGATCACTGCCAGCGGCAAGACCAGCCACTTCTATGCAACCGCTTCCCTGTCTGTTTCAGCATCCGCAGTTTCACTTACCATCGACCCCACCACTGCCCGGCCAGGTAATGCAATTAATCTAACCATGGCCAATTACAGTTCCAATGAGACGATTAAGCTATATCTGGGCAGTAAGGAAATGACCACTGCTGCCACCATAACTGCAGACGCTAATGGCTCGGCCATTGCAGTAATAACCGTGCCTCAGCAGCAGGCAGCCGGAACATTTTCTGTCAGTGCAATCGGACTTAGCTCAGGTAAATCTGCGTCAGCATCACTGACGGTAGCCGCCCTTATTCCTGAATTGACCGTTACTCCCTCTTCCGGAGATACCTTCAAGGGGGGAGAATACGCTACCCTAAGCCTGACTGGTTTTCCGTCCAATACCGATATGAGCTTCAGCTATGACTCAGTCAAGATAACGGTGGAAGGCTCCCTAAAAACCGACAGCCTCGGTGAACTGACAGTTAGCTGCAAACTGCCGACTTCGACAGCCAGCGGGACTCACCATTTCAGGGCGTCGGGCGGAGGGGTTTCAGATACCTTTGATATCGAAGTGGAAGCACAGACCAGTGTACTCAAGATTTCTGCCACGGAAGGCAAGGCAGGACAAAGCATAACGATCAGCGGCAACAACTACTTCATGGCCTCAACGGTTGATACCACAGCAAAAGTGGAGTTCGGCAACAGGGTGGTGGCTGAAGCGGAAGTCCTGCAAAACGGAAGCTTCTCAGTTATCTATACCCTGCCCATGGATCTGGTGGACGGCAATTACACGGTAAAAGTGACCACCTCAGAACAGGAGCAGGCCAGTGCCGGTTTCCGTGTCGACAGCACAGCTCCGGCTATACCCTCTGCCGCAGTCGTTTCAACAGTTCGTACAATTGTCGTCAACTGGACAGCTCCAGTAGATACCGATCTTGAGGGTTACAAGCTTTACCGCAAAACAGGCGAGACGGATCCCTGGGTCGAGATTGCTGCTGTGGGGAAAACTGTGACTTCGTATACCCAGACCCTTGGAGAAGATATCGAACTGGCCACATCCTATCTATACGGGGTCAGTGCCTATGACCGCCTAGAGAACGAGAGCGGAAAAGGTACAGTCACCGCAGCTTTGCCAGCAGATACAGCAAAGCCCAGCGGCAGCTTTAACGCCCAGAATTATGTGACCCGTCTGAAAGCAGGCGACTATACCTTTTATGTCCACGGCAGTGATAATCAAGGCCTGGGCGAATTGACCCTGACTTCCAAAAAATACACCGGCACAATGGATTCATCAGGTAATAAACTATACGGTGAAGAGCTGACACTATGGAACACAACAAATCCTTCCCCTTCGTCGACCTACAGTTCGGCAGTCTACTATGATTTAACCTTCACCAAAGCCATAGAACCCGGAGAAGGTATAGATGGTGAATATATCTATACCCTTACGATCAAAGACTTTGCCGGAAACACCTATACCATCCCGGCAACCTACCTGATCGATACCACTGCACCTGACGCACCTTTGGCTCCTGCGGCAACAGGGACGGCTGGCAGCATCGCTCTGACCTGGACAGGAAGCACCAGTACCGATGTCGTAGGATATGAAATCTTCTCCTCGGAAACCGAGGCCGGACTTGACGCTCTGGTTGAACCCAGCAGAACAGTGGGTGCCGTTGCAGCGGCAAACTTTGAGACCTCTGCAGACACGACTCTGTATTTCAAATTGAGAGCCTATGACAGCGCGGGCAATCGGAGTCCCTTCACCGAAATAACCTCGGCAACGGCCACAGCAGACATCACCGAGCCGATCATGAAGTCACTGAGCCCCGAGAGCGGGTATGCCTCGCGCTATGCGGGAGTATACCTTGGACTTCGCGGCCAGGACAATTTCCGGATCAAGCAATTCGTTCTGGAATACAAGCCGTCCGGTGCAGCGGATTACAATGCCCTCAAGACACTTCAAGCTGGAGTAGACTTCACGTCTGCCGCCGCCGGGCAGGAGCAATATGCCTGGTACTCCTGGGATACGACCGATCTTTCCGGCGTCTATGAAGTCAGGGTTAAGGCCGTGGATTACAGCGACAACAGTTCGGACTATTTGACGGCCACCTATCGTCTGGATAAGACCGCCCCGGCAGTCCCTGCCAATCTCACTGCCACAGGGACTTTCGGAAATATTACGGTTAGCTGGGATGCAGTCGCTGACACAGACAATGATCTCTGGGGTTACTATATCTATCGTCAGGTACAGCCACTGGGAGACGACCCTGCCCCTGCCTTCGTTTATATAGGAAGTAAAAATAAGAGTGAGGCCTGCAGCTTCAGCGACTACGCGGTTGAAGCCGGCCGATCGTATAAATATGGCATCAGCTCTCGCGATGATTTATATAACGAAAGTGCCCGGTCGGAAAGCGGGGCAGCTTTAGCGTCTAATTTTACCCCCCAGATCACTGAACTGACCAATGGGACCAATCCGCAAACCATCTATGCAGGGGATAACCTAACGATCAAGGCGACGGGCTTTAAGCCCAATGAAATGGTCTCGATGTACATGGACTACGACCCATCCGGAGTAAATTCTGCCATTCTCAACCGCTGGGCAGACTCCAACGGAGCCCTAGCCATTTCCTGGCGCTATGTGGTGAATACCACTGCCGGATCCCATGGCTTGACCCTGAAAGGGCAGACCAGCGGGGCATTGGATACCGAGAATTTTACGACTCTTGCTCCAGCCACCCTCCCGGCGGCACCTGCAGTCGTTAATGTCACGAATACCGGAACCCTCTCGGTGCAAATATCTGGTTATGCAGTAAATGGAGCTGCCGGTTACAATATCTATCGTAAAGCGACCAAAACCCTGGACGGTGAGGAAGTCGAGCCTTCAGCGCTGCTTGCCAATGTCAAGAGCAGCACGTATACAGATCTTACCGTAGATAACCATAAAACCTATGTCTATTCAGTAGCAGCCCTCGATAGCTTTGGTAATTCCGGACTCTTCACCAGTAGTGTAGAAATTACGCCCACACAGGACACAGAAAAACCTACGGTTACCCTGTCTTCTCGTCGTGACGGAAACATTCTAACGTTATATGCCCTGGTTGCCGACAATATCGGGGTCAGCAATGTGAGCTTCGCTTATCAGGCCTCAGATAATTCAACGAGTGGTGACATCGGAGTGCCGATCAATCCAAACAGTGGCAGAGCCCAGAGCACTACCGCGACTCAAACCTGGGATACTTCCAGCCTTGCAGATGGCACCTATGCCGTCACAGCTGCTGTCATGGACCGCAATGGGAACCGAATAGAAAAGAGCATGAACATCAACATCCGCAGCACAGCTATCGTCTATAGCGGAACGGTCAGTGCCGAGGCAGAGGCTCTACGGGTCAAGGTGAGCTGGACCAAATCCTCCGATGCGGAGCTCAGCTCCTATTTGCTCTACCGCAAGACCAGTGCGGATCATATCACTTGGAGCGAATGGTCCCAGGTGGCGGCCACCAGCCTGCTTCAGTTTACAGACTATGGCCTTTCTGCCACCACCTATTACCAATATGGAATCGCGGTACTCGATCGATATGGCAACACCAGCAATATCGTACCTATGACGACCCCGGCGGAGACCTATATCGTTCCTTTGGCAGATACCCTTGTTCCGGTGATCGGAAGCTTTTCGCCAGCCGCGGGCAGCACCCTAAACAAAATCGTTAAGGTCAGCATCTTAGCCTCTGATGATGTAGGCGTGTCCAAGATTGAATTGTTTGTAGAAAATGTACTGGGCGACATAAGCATAGCCGACCTAAAATACACGAAAATCGGAGAAAGTCTTTCCGGAAACTCAGGCTTTGGAACCATTGCCTTTAACACTCTTCAGGAAGGAATTTCAGATGGAAGTATCACCCTTCTGGCCAGAGCGACAGATGGTTCGGGCAATGTGGCTACTAAAACAGCCACCTTTACCATCGATAATACCCCACCACCCGTTCCTCTCTTAACCGCAACCTCGGCTGAGCTTTCTGTAGCCCTCACGGTTAACAGCGGGGGAGCGGCAGCGGATTTGTCCCACTACAATATCTATACATCGTCCACGGAAAATGGGGATTACACTCTCCTGACCTTCCTAAAGGCGGGAGTCTATTCCCATAAAACAGCATTGCTGGAGGGTAATTGGTACTATGCCACAGCGACTGATGAAGTTGGCAACGAAAGCGCAGCGACGGTGAAGAAATCTGCAACGCCGGGAGGGGATTCGACGGCTCCCGTTGTCAGCACGTTTACGCCGGCTGCTGATCTGCCTCTGCGCGGCGTCATCAGTCTCTATGCTCAAGCAACGGATAATGTTGCCGTGTCCGGCATCCGTTTCGAATATCGCCGGCAAAGTGCTGACACCTGGACAGCGCTGGCAACCGTGACCAGTTTGGACAGCTCGGGAGGGGCTGGCTATTCCTGGAATACGGTAGCGGAATCCGGCGGTGTTCAACTGAGTCCTGACGGTGCCTATGAAGTAAGAGCCGTCGCTTATGACGCCGCAAACAACGAGGGTGTACTTGCAGATCGTTACACCCTCGCTAACGATCCACCTGCGCCCCCTGCCGGACTGGAGGTATACTCCGGACAATGGCAACTGATCATCAGCTATAATGCGGTCAGCGGAGCGGATTTTGCTTATTATAAAATCTACCGTAAACTGTCAGCGGAGAATACGTGGACATTTCTTGCCCAAACCTCCTCCAACGTCTACGTGGACAAAGGTTTGAATCCCGCCGACAGCTATGATTATAAAGTTACCGTCATCAATGACCTGGGGCGGGAAAGCAATGGCGTGGAGAGCACGGGTATCATCAGCGATACTATGGCGCACAATGCCCAACAGCAGACCACCAAGCCCATTATTCGTCAGATCACCCCGGTGAACTACTATTTCAATGGAACGCTCCCCTTGGAAACCCTGGTGGAAGATGAGATCGGCCTGGACAGTGTCACCTATGAATATCGGGAGGAGGCAGCAACAGATAGCGATCCCTGGCAACCCATCGCGACTGTAACCGGAGCCTCCCTCGTACGGAAGAACGTCAACCTGACGCCCGACTATGAAGGGTATGAAGAGACTCTGTGGAGTGCCCCGGTTACCTGGGATGCCGGGACGCTGGAACCGGGTGCCTACCAAGTAAAGGTCAGTGTTAAGAATATGGGTGGTCAGGATTCCATCAGCACGCAAACCAGAGTCTATAACCTGGTTAAGAGTAATACAGTGACGCCTGTTATTACCGGGGTTAATAATTCCCAGACCGGAGGCAAGCTCGCAGTGCAGTTGTCCCTGCCGGCGAGCACAGAAGCTAATCCCACCCCGATGGATTATTTCACCTTGTATCGCAGTACCGAAAGTAATTTTGCGCTGGATGAATCCACCAAGCTGGCAGACAAAGTCAGAGGTAATTATGTCGATACAGGTCTGGCGAACGACACCACCTACTATTATATCGCCACACTCACCGACCTGGCTGGAAATGTGAGCATACAAAAATCCGTCCAGATCTCCGGCATTCCTACAGCTGAAAGCGGCCTTTCCCTAAGGAGCGTTGCCGATATCAGCCTCAGTCCGGATTACCCGGTACCGGGCAGAGATAATACCCTTACGGCCAAGGTGTTCAATGAAGGGTATGCCACAGCCGGCGGCACGGTTGTATTTACCTATTCCTCAGACAATGAGTCGACCTGGAACGATATCGGAAGCGTTGCTGTCAGCGGGATCGTCGGGAATACATCGACGGATGCGAAGATGACCTGGACTCCGCCGGCCACCTTAATGGCCGGCACCAGGATTCAAATAAAGGCCGTGGTGAATACCACAGCAGGCACCACCGAATTGGCAGGAGAGAGAGCCAAGACACAGATTCAGGAATTTATCGCCAACCAAGCCCCTACAGCAGTTATGTCTATCAAAGACGGTCAGACTGCGCTAGCTGACGGTGACAGTGCGCCCACCGGAGGGATCATGAACTTCTCAGCAGAGGGATCCCTTGATTTCGGCAACGGGTACATCAGTGACTATAAATGGCAATTCGGGGACGGCAAGAGCCTGGCAGGAAAGAATACCAGCTATGGCTACACCAATCCCGGGACCTATACGGTTCGCCTCACGGTTACGGATAACCTGGGTGCCAAGACTGAGGTTTCCCAGACCCTTACGATAACTGACAATAGACCGGATCTTTTTGTGGAATCCTTGACCTGGACACCGGCAGACCCCAGGGAAAATGACGTGGTCACCCTTCGGGCTACGGTGGGCAATAAGGGCAAAGGCCCTAGTAATCTGGGTTTCTTGGTCGGATTCTACATTGACAATAAGTATATGGGCTATGTCAAAGCAGCTGACAACACGGTGATCCCGGTCGGCGGGACGACTGAGGTTGTTTACACTTGGGTAGCTACTGCAGGGGAGCACATCGTTACAGCTAAGGCCAATGATATTTTAGATGCCCTGAAAGAGACAGACAAGACTAACAACAGTCTGACCCAAAGCCTTTCCTCCACCCAGGTGAATTTCGTTGATATCCAAGTCACTGACATTACCTGGACCGGTCAGGAGGAGGGCAGGACAGACTTTAACAGCGAAGAAGAATTCCAGTACACAGTGACCGTGAAGAATAACAGCACCAGCCGCAATGTGAGTGAACCCTTTTTCGTATCCTTAAGCATCGATGATGTGTTTGCAGCCAAGAAGCAGATTGCCACCCTGGCTGCAGATGCTTCTACCACGGTCAGCTTCCCTGTGAAGCCTTCACCTGGAATTCACAGCCTTTCTGTAAGTGCGGATGTTACGAATCCGGTTCATCTGGAGCTGGATAAAAACAACAACCAACGCGTAGTACCAACGAGCGAATTTAGCGTGGAATACCCGAATATTGTGGTGGACAGCATTGCCTGGGAGCCCCAGGAGACGAGCTTTGCCCAGGGCACATCCTTGACGTTCAGTGTGAAGGTGAGCAACACCTCCGCTTTCAGCGTGAACAATTCCTTTAAAGTAGATCTCTCTGTTGCGGGGTTGTCCTTCCGCAACGTCACCCTCCAAGGCCTGGCCGCCGGTGAAACCAAAACAATTACAGGTCGTTGGCTCGTCACTGAGCCGGTGACCAATCCGGATGGCACGAAGAAACCCTTCCAGGTTCTGGTCACCGTCGATAAGGAAAAGGCGGTTATGGAGAACGCGGTTGAGTCAAGCAAACAACTGCCTGCCTTCAACATTATCTATCCGGATCTCAACATCACCAGCGTACAGCTCCCCACGGAAGGCAATTATGGAAGTCCCATGTCCTTCATTCCCTCTGTAGGCAATGAAAGCCTGGCGACCATCTTTACCCCCTTCACCGTAGGGCTCTATGCCAGACTTTATAATGCAAACCGTCCGGTGGAGGATAAAGATAAAGACTGGAAGCAGGTGGCCGGTTATACCCTTCAGGGGCTGAAAGGCTATAGTACTGCGTTTGTGCCTTTGACGTACACCCCGAAAGAAGCCGGTCTATATGAATATAAGATTGTAGCAGACAATTATAACTCGATTAAACAACAACCTGTGTTGCCCGAACGTCCCAGACTCAGAACCTGGGTCACCGACCCCATAGACGTTAAACATCAATTAATGATGGAAGTAAAACCTAATGAAAGCATGGCCGACCAGGATGTGCTGGCGGTTCTGTATTCGTCGAAGGACGACTGGATCCCCATCGAGGCAAAATTCTATCAGTCCAGTGCCACGTCGACGCTGCTGGGTCCGGATCAGGGAGTTACGGCTCGCTATACCCTGAAACTCGGATCGGAAATCAAGCGCGAGGGAGAACTGAACTACCTGGCAGCCACTGGGCTTTTCACAGCCAATATTCCCATCGTCGTTCTTAACAGCGGCGTCTATACCCTGACCATCGAAGGCGGACAAAGCGGCGGAGCGGTCTTAAGTGAAACCACTAACCTCAAAGTGGTACAGAACACCATCGCTACCGTATCCACAGACCGCAGTGCTTACCAAATCGGTGAAGCGATACGCATCACCGGTAACTTTACCTTCAGTGACGGATCCCCCATGGCCAACGAGACTGTGGTTTTGGATCTAAAACTGCTGCCCAGGCTATCAGACCCCCGTCTAGGCAGAGACGAGCGAGGGAATGAAATTCTCTTGCAGTACCAGGGTGAGCACATTCGCTTTCTAAAAACCGACCAATACGGAAATTTCAGCTATCTATTCTATCCGCGCTTTGGTGAGGCCGGAAAGTGGGAGATCGATGTTTTTGCCTTCCAAAGACTTCTGGGTAATGCCGCCTCCACCTCCTTCGAGGTCAAAGGGATGGTCGCTGATCCTTCCTCGCTGGAAATTACCGCAGTGAAAAATTCCTCCTTCTCCAAGACTATTAAGTTTAAAAACGCCGCACTGGCAGGAGATAACGCCCTTACCGGTTTGACCGCCTTGCTTACCAAGGTGGGAGACAATAATATCGTAGCGACCATGGATACCACGAATATGAGCACAACCTTGCTCCCTAACAGTTCCACGACCGTGGTGCTCAATTTCAGCGCACCTTTGAACGCTTCCGATACAGCCCTCTATAAGCTGGAAGTCACGGCGGCAGATGGTACTAAGGTCACCAGCAACATCAAGCTCAATCTTCGTCCTGCAACCCCTATCCCGATCACGGATCCCAAGGGAGTCAAGGTCGGCCTGAATCCGGGTACAGAAATCACCAAGACCATCAAGATTACCAATAAAGGCTTAGGAGAATGGAAGGGAATCCGTCTGGAGCAACCGGCGAACGTGCCCTGGATCACAGCAACCAATCTAGGCAAGATCAATCTGCTGCCCCAGGAAAGCACGACCTTCGATGTACTCTTTGCTCCGGGTGAAACCATCGGCTTGGGTCAGTACCAAGATAAGATCGTCGTGACCAACGGGAATTACTCGGCTGTTGTGACTGTTGCTGCTGAGGTATCGAGTGCTAAGCTGGGCGGTGTGTCCTTTGTGGTCTCCGATGACACAGGCAGCCGGGTCAGCAATGCTGAGGTAAGCTTAATTGGTAAGGATCCGTATACCTTCTCGGAAAATGGCCAGCAGCAGACCTATTATCAAACCTTTGGCGGCCGCACCAATAGTGAGGGGATTTTGAACCTCATCGATAAGCCCCTCGGCGATTACGATTACACCATCACAGCCAGCGGTCGGAAGAAGCTGACCGGCACCTGCAGTGTCATGCCCGGAGCCAGCCTGGCTCCCGTAGAAGTGACCATGGAGAGCCTGCCGGTTCAGATCGAATGGACGGTTGTCCCAACCACCATCCAGGATGAATACGAGATCAAGCTGAACCTGGAATTTGGGGCGAATATCCCGACCCCTGCCTTTGGTTTTGTTCCACCTTGGATCAATATCCCTAAGGACGTCCAATCCACCATGATCGTTGAAGCCCAAGTTATCAACACGGGTCTGATCGCACTTACGGATGTGACCGCCCAAATCCTACGGCAAAATCCAACGGATACGGGGATCAGCATCGTCGGGGGCGGATACATCGGAGAAATTCCGGCTCACGGCAGCGTCCGCCTGCAACTGGAGGTGCAAAAGGGGCAATATTTGCTGCCCTATCTGAAGGCACCAAACTTCATTCAATTAAAAGCCAACTATGTCAGCTTTGACCCGGATACAGGTTTGCCTGAGAATCCAGCAAAAGCTATCGAGGCCAAACTGCCGCTTTACAATCCCAGTCAAACACCGGTCAGCGTTACTATCAAGCCCCTGGACGGGACAGCGACCAAGGTCGAAGAATTTAAGCTGCCTGAAGGACAAATGACTGAACTGGATTATCTGTTGCCCCCGCCCGCAGCTCCGGAAGAAGAGTTGGGTACCGACGCAAGTGTCTATGAAATCGTCAAGCTGACTTTGAACCAGACCGCCACCATCGAACGACAGGCCTTTGATGCAACCTTGCGGGTGGCCAACGGTTATCCCTCCTATGCTCTGCAGAATGTCAATGTGCAGGTGGTGCTCAGCGATGAGGACGGGGTTGCAGTGCCGACATCTAAGTATGTCCTGAAATCCGAAGGAGTCACCGGTATTGGAGCCTTGGATGGAACCGCCTCTTTATCTGCGGGCAGTGCTTTGGTCGGCCGGTGGCAGATCATCCCCATGAACGGGCTGGGCGGAGAGGATCCGGAGCTTGGCAAGAAATACTATGCTAAAGCGCTTATCACCTATTATGTCAACGGAAAATTTGTGGAAACCAGTACAGATGGGGTAGAAATCACCATTTATCCTCAACCCCAGGTCACCCTGAATTATTTCGTCCCCCATAAGATTTTGTCCGGTGTGCCCTTTAAGCTGGGGGTCACCGCCATCAATGACGGCAAGGGCTGGGCCCGAAACCTCTCCATCGATTCCGGCAAACTGGAAATAACAACCAATCAGGCCGGTCTACTTACCGAATTTGAGATTATCGGCGGTTCCTGGGGATCCTCAGCAGGAGAAGGTTTCAAGCTCTCCCTGGGGGATATTCCACCGAGTGGAATCCTTGACGAAGCAGGGGATCCCTTGTCTAATTCAGTCAGTGGTTATTGGCTGGTTCGCTGGAAAATGTATGAAGCCGCAGCCGGAGAAAAGCCCTATGAAGGCGAGTTCCGCAAGTTTAGCGCCAGCCTGAGCCACAAAACTTACGAGGGTGTAGAACTGGATTCCCTAATCGTTGCCGCCAATACGGAGATCATCGGCAAGGATGGACTGCTGGAGAATGAGGCAACCGGTGAGAGCCTCGCCTTAATTAACCAGGGATACACCGGTTTCCCCAATTATTTAATCAATCTCGGGACAGGGCAGAAGACGGCCATCCATGTTCCCGACAATACAGTGGTGGTCACTCCTCTAACCGATGAGACGAGCACCATCAAGCTGCAGGTTCCCAAACCAGGCTTTACCTTGGGCGAGAGTGCCATCCGCTACCAGGTGATCATGCTGCCGGATAAACGGCCAGAAAGCGCTTTGGCCTCAGTAAGGAGAACGACCACCGGCAGTGCCATAGATGGGGGCGTCCTTCTCTCCGTAAATAATTATTGGAGGGATTACGGCTACATCTACATCATTGATGAAATTGTCAAGAACCCAGACGCCTCGGCCTTTGTAGATAATACCTGGTACACGATTGAATATGGCTCCGGGGTTCAAATCAACCAAGTGGAATACGGACGGGAGTATGCGATCGAAGGGGAAGAAGAGCCGGGTATCGCCTACTATGACATCGGTGTACAGCCTAATCCTGGAGATACGATTGATGTACGTGCCCAAATCGAGAACAAGGGAACGTCGTCCCTGAAAAATGCCTCAGTTTATTTTGAAGCGGAGAAAAACGGTCAAGTCGTTATGATCGGCAAAGGAAACCAAACATTGACATTGTTGCCGGGAGAAGTCGCGAATATCTACCAGCAATTTATCACGCAAGGAAATGTTCAAGACATCAATAACGCAACCGTGGATAATGTGAGCGGCAAATGGACCCTGCGGGCTTATCTGCTGGAAGGCGAGAGCAAGAACGAAAAGATTATGAAGGAAGCGGAACTGGTCATCAATACATTGCCCATCGCAATGGCAGCGGATATCTCTAATGCCATGGCTGGAGAGAAGGTGCACTTTGACGCCTCCAAATCCTACGATCCGGACGGCTGTCTGGTCAACTATCTCTGGGAGTTCGGGGACGGAAGCTCAGCCAATGGTTTGACCGCTGCCCATACCTACCTGACCGGTGGTTCCCGCAAGGTCAAGCTGACAGTTACAGATAATAATCTGACCAGCGATACGTTGGAACTCATGGTGACCGTCGAAGACAACCGCCCAGACCTCAAGGTAACCGGTAATGATGGAGACCCGTTCTCCGGAATCAGATTCTATAAAGATGGTGTCGAGGTGCCGCGCACCCTTCTGGCAGAAGGGGATAGTGTCAAAGTCAGAGCCACCCTCTACAACGAGCCCAACACAGCTAACAGCAGTGCTGCCGTGAACAGCAAGTTCTATGTAGGCTTCTATGTAGATTACAAGTATAAGGCCTATACGACCTTTGATGCGTCAACCACGGATTCTGCCATTACTATGGGAGGAATGGGAACAGTCGAATTTGACTGGACGGTTCCCTCAGGCAACCATATCCTAACCCTTATCGCCAACGACATCGGCAAGATGATCGACGAACGTAATCACGACAACAATCGCTTAGATGTTCAAGTGGGAGCCAGCCAGAATGCTTTCCCGGATCTGGAAGCAATGTCTACGGGCTCAGGGGGGACGTTCGCAGTAGATTGCGAGGGTTCGATCCCCTATATGAGCCGAGTGCCCCTGTCTATCGGGGTAAAAAATGTTGGTACGACTGCGTCAGCTGGATTTAGCGTAAGCTTCTTTGCCAACGGCAAGCTGGTCGCCTCTGAAAGGGTAGAAGCCGGTCTGGGAGCTGGTGGGCAAACCACTGTAACCAGCTGCTTTAAACCTTCTGCCGGTGGAGAATATCATTTTGAAACCATGATCGACGGTCCGGGGAACTATATCCTTGAATCCAATGAGACCAATAATCGCCAAACCTTAGATAAAACTATAACAATGGTTTATCCGGATCTGACCCTGGAGGACATCTCGATCACTCCTGCCTCGGGTAAGATTATCGGCGATGAACCAGTGACAGTAACCTTAAACCTCCTTAACAAGGGAAGCGTCATTACCGAAGGCGACATCGAGCTGACTTTCTATGCGGACAGAACCTACCTCGGCAGTATCAAGAAAACCGAGATAGCGAAGGGTGAAACCTTGCCGATATCCTTCCTTTGGAGCAAGCCTGTCTCGGGGGGCAAGAGCATCATCGTCCGGGTCAATGAAAGGAAAACCATCGTTGAAAGCAATCTGACCAATAATGAGATTTCAGCCCGCTTCACCGGGGAGATCACAACCCAGCTGCCGGGATTGAGCATTGTCGGCATCCAGGCAGACGATGTTAGCTATGGCGCACAGGTCAATACGACGATCACGCTAAAAAATAACGGCACAGCAGCGACTACTTCCCCGTTCAAAGTGACGTTGTATGCCAACGGCGTAAGGAAAGCTGAAGCAGATTATACCGGCGTGCTCAACCCGGATCAGACTGCCGATCTGGTGCTTCCTGCCTGGGATGCCGACCTGTTGCCCACCGGTCGATATGTACTGACAGCTTATGCGGACAGCGAACAAAAATTAAGGCTGACTGACCGCAACACAGCTTACAAGACAGTCTCACTTAATGTGGGAGGCGGTTACGAATTGACTGCCGACCCCATTGATGCCATAACGGCTGAGGGAACGGCGGTACTGGGCGCATCCCTGATTCACACGGACAAAAATTCTCAGCAGGTAGAAGATGCGATGCTGACCTACGCAGTCTATAGCGGATCCTCCCTGGCAGAAGAACCCGCTGAAGGCGCTGTAGCGGCAGGAAGTCTTTTCTACAATACAAATACCGGCAAATACACTGCACTACACGGTTTCACAGCACTGCCCACCGGAGATTACACTGTCTTCCTGACGGCAAAATCGGCGGATGGACTGACCGTACTGGCTTCCGCGACACAAATACTGAAGTGCAGAGCGGACTTCGAGATAACGGTGAACACCGTAAACACTCAGAATGAAGCAACCAGTCAATATGCTGCTGGTGAGATAGTCGTCCTTCGCGGCAATCTGTCCGGCGTGACTCAAACAGGCAGCAAAGTCCTGATCCGCATCCTAGGTGAGGAAGAATGGAAAGTCCTCGTACCCTGTGAAGCAAACGGAGATTTCCGCTATGAATTCGACTTGCCTGAAGACTTCGGCGGCAGCTATAGCGTCAAAGCCACAGCCAATGTCGAAGGAATAAGCAAGACCAGCGAAGCCAAGGTATTCACCGTTGAGGGTGTCTATCTCAGTCTGCCTGCCGCAGTGAAAGTCGTCCAGGGCAAGAGTGCGACCCTGACAGGAGCGCTGGCCAATGTAGGAACCATGGCGGTGAGCAGCATCAGTACAGCGGGCTCGATGGCCGGTACGGGCGTAGCCGCTCAGCTTGACTATGAACTGCCTTCCGGCAGTCTTGGCAGTGGAGAAAATACAGAAGCAAAATTAACAGTAAACGCGGGAATAGCCACAGCTCCCGGCACCTACACCTACTCGGTGACGACGCTCTGGACAGCCAACCTCACGCAGAAATCACGGACCCAGACGGTTGTCGTGACGGTCGAAGAAGCCAAGGCCCAGATGGATGTTACGGTGCTTTCCAACCGGGAATCCGATGGAAGCCCTGGAAAATCCAACATTGTGACTGCGGTAAGACCGGGTGATAACGTAAGCCAGGTCGTCAGGATAACCAACGGCGGCAATAAGACTCTGACCGGATTCAATGCAGCAACCAGGGAAAACCTGCCCTGGATAAGCCTCACAACCAACGGCGTCAGCAACCTACTGCCTCTGTCTGACGGACTCTCCCTGCGGGATGAGGGGGCAAAAGCGCTTGTTGCCCTGTATATTGCACCGACTTCCTATGTTCAGGAAGGAGTCTATGAGGATGAACTGATCCTGAGCGCTGACGGCATGAGCGAAATCCGTGTACCCATTTCCATCAACGTCGGTGCAGAAAACCAAGGCACTGTCGTGTTCGAAGTGCGCAACAGCAAGCAGACCCCCCTGGCTGGTATAACCATCGAACTGATCGGACCGAAAGCCGAAGAAGGACAGCAGGCAGTAAGTACAGTCTGCAGGGCTCAGACTGCTGACGGAAGCGGTACTGAGACACTCAGCGAGAGCGAGCGCCAGGGCAAACTGAAGGGGCAGGTCAGGTTCGACAGCATTCCCTCCGGACTCTATGAGATCAATGTATCCGGGGAGGGTGTCACCCCCTATAGCGCCACTGTCGACATACCGGCTGCAGTAAACCTGAAAGAACAGATCATAACCGTCAAGGAAATGCCCTTTCTGGTGAACTTCAATGCTTCCACCCTGCTGGATGCTGAAGCTTCCTCCGTTGCAGCCGGCAATTATGCCAGCGCCCTTTACAAGATGGAGAATGATACCTATGCCAACAAAGATACAGCCATCGTCCCCAACTTTCCCGGAGATGAAGCAGAATTCTACTATCTGGCGGCTCAGGTAAGGGGCGGGGTAGCCATCACAAACCCCTCCGCAGATACTAAGGTATATGGTGTCAAAGCGGAAATCGATAATACGGGCAGCGGACTTCCGGAGGGTACCTTCTTCCTGAAAACTCCTGCGGGAAGAATAGGTTCCAGAGAACTGGGAAGCCTCAATCCCGGGGACATCAAAGATATCATCTGGGTCGCTTCCACCGAAAACTTCTACTATCAGGCCATCCTCGGTGCGCCGGATGCCGAAGGAAAGTTCACAGTAGGCTTCCCCGCAGGCGTGACGGTCACAGAAGAGAATATTAAGGCCTGGATCAGTGAAGTGGATTATTTCGGAAACGGCTACCTCAGCCAGGTCACCTATGATGAAGCTGCAAGTACAGGTATATTCAAAACCTCTGTCAAAAACGAAGAGGGTGCCTATATTATGCCAAGCAGGGATGTGCCCATCTATACGGAGGAAACGGAGTTTGACTTTACCATCAGAATCAGCGGCACAGCGACCCTTGCTGAAACCCCTACAGCCCTTACCTGCGAGATTCCTGTAAGAGTCAGATACCTGCCCGGCGCAGCCTATCTGCAAGACGAAGCAGCCGGCATCAGCAGGCTCACCACCAAATATTCAGGTCTATTCGCCGGCACATCCGTCAAGGATAACAAAGACTTCAGTCGCAGCTTCATTTCCGGATTCACAAGCAACGCCAATCAACCTGAACGGTTAGGGGATGCGCTGAGTGATTTCGGGTTTGCCCAGGATGTCTCCATGGAGAAACAGAGCACCAAACTCAACTTCAGATTGAAGAATCCCTCCGCTACCGAATATATGCAGAATGTCAAAATTACCCTCAACGTATCGGATGGCATGCCGAATGCTGATGGAACCCTGGGAGCTGGCTCCCGTAACATCACATCCCTTGCCGAACCGACCGTGAATATCAGAAAGACAGCCAGCGGAGGGAATACACACTTCGATGAAAAAACCGGAATCCTGACAGTGGAGGAGCTGGCACCCGGTGAAGAGCTTCAGGTCGACTTTGTCATCATCCCTCCGGAAGGTCTGGGATCCTACTCCCGTGATCTGGCAGAAACCTTTGCTGACTATGCCGATCTGTTTGGAAGACAAACCCAGGGCCTGGATAAGATTTATTCCTGGCTGGAGTATAGCTTCGATATGGGAAGCTCCTCCAAGCTCGACCTTAGCATCCTCTCGGCTGGCGGAGCTGGGGAATCGGTCAGCGGCCTAACCTCAGTCAGAAGCCAGGACGTCGCGCCACCGCCCAAAGTCTATCTGAGCTATGAGCTCGAGAACACGGATACAGTGGATCAGTATGTTCTGAAAGTAAACGCAACGAACGTAGGTGAAGGAACTGCCTATGGACTGACAGTATCCCCGCCGAACATCCCCTCTGCGGGTGGTGTGGCGCAGGTCATCAGAAGCTCAGCCTACAAGACCGGGTTCAACTGGAGCGGCGGAGATCTGTTGCTGGGGGATCTGGCTCCCGGTGAGACCACCTATGGGGAATTCACAATCTTTGCACCCGGCGTCAAGGATTGGACGAATCTGCCGGGCTTGGCGGTCAAGACCCGTCAGAAAGGCAATGTCGTCATAGCTCCCCTGAGCATCCAGAAATACAACAACAAAGAATTTACAGCGATAATCGACGAGATCATCAAGGAACTCGACGCTCTGCACGGCAACATTGACGGAACCATTAACAAAGTGGGGAGCGGCCTGGCCGACTCGATCATCGCTACGGATGACTACTTCGTCAATGTCATGGTCGCTGAAGCCATGACTTACGGAATGGAATCTATTTCCAAGACGGCCTCCATGATCTCGGCCATCAAAGGTTGGCAGGAATCTTATGAAAAACTCTATACCGGACTGACAAAACTGGGTGATAAGTTCAAGAAGGAAGACGCGGACAAACTGGCCGGTCTCACTCCTCAGGAATTTGCCATACTCAGCGGGGAAGCCAAACAAGTGAAGGAGTCTGTCGACAAAGTTGAGGAACTGCTGAAAATGAGTAACGATGCGCAGTCCAGACTCGACAAGCTGACCCAATGGGTGGGAACTGTAAACTGGGAAGAGCAGTTTGGCAGTCTCGGTGAATATACCGCAGACGCAGTCAACGCCCTGTCCCATATTGCAGGAGCAAAAGACGAACTTTCCGATTATGAACAGAGGATTAAATCTTCCTTCGAAAACGCCAACAAAGCTACCGAGGCAGGAAAGTCAGCAGTCAACGCAACGGATGAAACAAGCAGGAAGACACAACTTGCCCTGGCCGAGGCCTACAGAATAAAAGCAGCACAGGACATGAAAGCTGCCTTGGAGCTTTATGGCAAGCTGTACAAGAAAGCGGAGGGGAAGGAGGAACAAAAAGCTGTCGACAGCCTGAGGAAATTAAATGCCCAGGGTCAGTCCATCACCCAAGCCTCCAATACCTTAGCAGCAGCTTCTGTGAGTAAAGCACAGAACGTCACGGAACTGGGTGTCAGCATCATGATGACCAAATACCTCCTGCAAGGAAATTCCACAGACAAGATACTCTTGCGTAAGGGCACAGATATTACGCTGGAAGCTCTGCTGGGGATAAACTCGGAGCAGATCCTCTCGATACTAGATACAGTGGATAAGAATGGCGTCATAAGTATGGCAACCCTTACAACCTCACTCGACCTATTGGATAAGGCAACTTTCAAGCTAGGTGAGTTTGCCGATAACCTGATAGCCATAGGGGACGGCATGCAGATGAAGGAGATCGGATCCTACGCTCCGCTGTGGGTAAAGGAAATCGGGAGTCTGCCGAGACTTGCCAAACAGTCTGACATGTCCGCAGATGCTTTGGCAAATCTTCTCCTGGGCACCCTTCACAACCGAAGGGATGTAGGCGGTAACACAGATCAATTCGTTGCAGATTTTAAACAAGAATTAAACAACTATTCGACCAACCAAGCGAAGATTGAATTCCTGGTGGAAACCGCCGTCAGAGCAATGAATGTTCCGATCGTCGATAGTGAGGCCTATTATGATAAGATGACCAAGCTCCAGGAAGCTGGGTATTCTCCTCTGGCCGCCTATAACTCTGCCACGACAGAGGCTGTACGCTATATGGAGATGAACGAGTTGTCGACTAACGCTCAACAAGTGCTTCTGGAAACCAAAGCCCTCCTGGAAAGCTACAAAAATGCCAAAAATCCCGACACCGCGTACTATCCGGCGCAGGTACTGCTGGATTACGTAAGAAGCCTGAACAAGCAGTTGGAGTACACCTACGCCAACAGAGATGCAGCAGGAAATCTGGTTCCGCTGCCCGACAGCCGCCTTGGCAGATATCGCAACCTATGGATATACAAAGGGGTGGATGATCAGCTGGTGCCTGAACAAATGAAATTTGGCGAACTCTACCAGTCCCTGAATCAGCTGAATTCAGCCTTGGCTCAAGGGTATACCGATGTGGCTTCCCGCTGGACACTCAATATGCTCAAAGCTCAGATCACGACCTCATCTGTGCTTGGAACCGCGGTATCCTTTGGCAGCGGGACAGCAATGGCGGGCGCGGGTGTTATCCTGGATTTCGCTAATTCCTTAGGTGATGCTGTGGTAGGCCCCTGGGCCAAGACCCTGGATGAGTCGGATAATTCTTCAGCCCAGCTAATGGCCAGAGCATCCGCCAATGTTTACATCAATTCCGGCCTGGCAGCGGCTAAAGGATATGAGGCTGCAAAATCAGTCAACTCAGTCTTTACTGCCGTAGACCAGTGGAAAAAGATCGATCCGCCAATACCTGTAACCGTACTGGGTATAGATGTGATGGATATAAGGGTTGAGGATAATGAGGAGTTTGGCTTCGGCAAAGCGGTGATTAATGTCCGCAACGACCATACAGGAGAAATAATGATAGCGCCCAGGATACAGATCATGGATGGAAACGGCATCATTTACAATGCCTCTGTGGCCGAAGCCCGGGTCGCAGCCGGGGCAACCAGACAGTTCACCACTGAAATAACTGCCCCCAAGGCAACCCTTAGGGATCCGGCGGGATTCGACTTATATGTAAGCTTCGAATTGTCAGAGCCTTCCTCCATGTCCATAGCAGGGCTCCACGGACCGTATGTGAAGCATTTTATGGCCGGTTCTGCGGCTCAGATCGCAGCAATGCGAACCCACTATGATTACACGATTCCGCGCAGCGGCTATCTGGGAGGAGAAAATAATCCGACAAGTGAAACAGTCACCGTAACGGCAAAACCGGGGATGGCTGAGCTGAGAATTCTGTTGGCTGCCCTCGAAGGAAGCCCTATCACCATGAAGGTATCCGGCGCAGGTGTGGGTACGAACGCTGAGTCCCGCAGTCTTGTGAATGAAGGGGATTTGTGGATCATCAACGATCCGACGGGCGAATACACAATAACCGTTGAGGGAGCGGCTGCTGAATCGTTCTACACTTTGCAGATCGGGCAGCTGCCCAATCTGGGTACCGTGTTTGACCTGGTTCCGCCTGGGACCCTTCTGGCACAGGGTCTTGTGGCAGAAGGAACAGAAGAGGTAGAAGAGACGCAAGGGACAGAAGCGGTAGGCACCCAGGATCTTGAGACTGAAATACCGGTTTATGTGAGCTTCGGAAATGAAGGTCTGAGCAATGTGAGCTTCGAGCTTGCCGGCTTTACAGGCCCGGATGGAACGGTTCTGGCACTGCCCGGCCTAAGCACTCGGATCTATGGCAAGACCCTGGCCGAAAGCACAGACTTCTCAATAGCCCCAGGTGACGGAAAAGTATTTGTCCCGAAAGTAACCCTGCCGAATAATCTGGTTGAAGGAACCTATACCCTGGGTCTCGAAATCACAGTCTTCGGAAATGAGCTTAATGCCAATCTGGACAGCATCTTAGCAGCGGGAGATCAAGGAACTCCCTGGATAAGGAACGCAGACGGCAGCTACAAGCGTTTAATAAGCATTACGACTGAGGTGAGAGCAGTTGAGGAGATTTCCGTTCCGGAGTCAATTCTCTATAACGGCGCAGAAATCCCTGAAAACCAAACAATCACTTTGAACAGCGAGGACAGCGAACTTAGCGTGAGCGGAACCATAGCGGCTGACCAACTCGCCGTGCTCTTCGTGGATGACATGGCAGTGAATATCTTCGTCCCGGACAGCTTCGGGAACTTCAGCGGTTCCTACCTCTTCGCACCCCAAGCAGAAATGTATAAGGTTTATCTGAAGGGTGCGAGCTATCGTGGTAATTTCAGCAGTACGACGTCAAGCGCAATTACTGTACAGGCGCTGCTCCCCACAGATGAGCTGGCGCCGGAGATCGTTCTGATCAGCCCGCCTGACGGAGCGACACTGGATCATGACACGGCTAAAATAATCTTTGCTGTAACAGATTTGCAAGGTACTGTCGAAGCAGTGACTTTAAAACTGGACGGCGTTGATCTGAGCGCTGGTATCTATCAGGATGAATTGGGCAGATATGCTTACGACTTAGTCGGAGGCTTGGACAACGGCAGTCATACCCTGTTGATCACCGCCCGCGACAACAGCAACAACAAAAAAACCCTGAATGCTCAATTCACCTCCAGCGGACAGTCCGTTGTCACCTTCCTGGTTGCCAATGATGACGGAGCCCTAGTGAAGATCACCGGTATCAATAAGACCGCCACGGTAGCAGGCGGAACAGCGGCTATCGGCCTGGCCAACGGGTCTTACAGCTATAGAGTTTCCAAGGCTGGATTTCAAACAGTAACCGGAGAGGTCAGAGTCAGCGGAAACACCACAGTCAAGGTAAACCCACTGAAACCGATCTCGCGTTTTAGTGCCACACCCCTAGTTCAAATTGGTATCAATCCAAACCATGAGAACAGCGCCGGAATATTTGTAGGCTTAAAGGATATCAGAGATGAACTAGGTGCTGCAGTCCTCGATGCCAAGCTAGCTAATTATGAGATTGAGATTAATTACGACCATAATTTAGCTAAGATATTAGACGTTGTTGATGAGGCACATCTTGGTGAGTTTGCCCATGATAATGAAACTACTACGGGCAAAACCAGTGTAGCCGATGGTACTTTAGGGGGGACCGGTAATTTTGAGAAACTATTCTTTATACCACAGGCTTTAACAGGAACGTCAAATGACTCTACTAATGTGATCATCAAGTTTGTTAGGTTAAACGATTCTAATTCGAATCAAATAGACATACCCGATGTTACATTAACCCTTCAGCGAGGTAAGATTGTTAACGAAGCTGATAATGGAACCGTTGGCTTAGTGGATGCAGTCGCCGGACTTCAATATCTGGCCAAAATAGTTGACTCAGGGACAGACACGGGTAAAGTCAATGTAATCAATATGGCTTCGATAGTACCACCACAGGAAGGAGCTAACGGCATTAAGCCAAGTGTTAAAGATGTCATAGCCTTGATGCAGTATTTAGTAGGATTAAGAGATGATGCATTCCAGTTAGTTCCAGAAGGATCCTAGGAAAAGCGAGGCAAGGGACGGTTCTTGGTTCCACTCAATATGGAAGCAGAACCGTCCCAATGTCTACTAATTGAATTTTTTAAAAAAGGTTAGGTTCAATCAATCTAATATTTACCACAAAATTAATACAAATATCGTCAATGTGATGTAAAAATTTAGGTAATTTCATAGCATTCCATTAAATGGTGACGAAATTTGCATTAATTTGAGCGATTACCAATAAATTTGACTAAAGGATTTATTTGTAAAGTGTAGAATGTTCCAATGTTTCTTCTTAGAAAATCCTTGGAATTTTAATAACAACTTCATCTTACAGGGGAAGTATTTAATTTAATTGGTGGTGGTTAAGTGCCTTTATGATGAGAGTTTAGATTAAATATGAGATTTTTTACCGTTTACAGGAGGGGATTTTATGAAGTTTTTCTTCCCAAGGAGTCCAAGGCTAAGGGATATTTTTTTGGTGATTTTTTTTGTTTTCGTATCATTTGTCCCATCAGCAACAAATGTTAGGGCTGCTCCTGACCCAGTTATTAGTATCGACAATACTACTGTCGAGATAGGCGGTACGACTGTCGTAACTGTAAGAGTTAACGGACTCCTAGAGCCAGGTTTAGCCGGCTATGATTTTACGGTTTACTACGATCCAACTGTCGTAGCTCTTATTGGATTGACAGGAACCTCCGAGTATCCAGATCCTTACCCTGAATTTGTAGCTCCCGAAACGAACCCGTCAAAATATTCCGGTATAATTTCCGTAACTTCTGCGCAGCCAACCGGAACGATTGGGAATATTGACTTATTCAAACTTACCTTTCAAGGCTTAAGTACCACAGCTCAGCCAAGTCCTATCACACTCACAGTGAATGATGAGGGTTTTTCTGATCCAGTTCTGGGAGATATACCCTACACCATTCATGCCGGAAGTATTATGGTTGAGGGTGCTCAAACTCCTAGCATTAATGTAAGTCCATCTATATTGACCGAGGCCAATGCTAATGATGGCAGTTTAGCATCTGGAGACATATTCCTGACGCTGACCAACGGGACGTTTGCTGATGACATTAGTAAATCAGACATAACTATGACTGGATTGCCTGCGGGGATGGATTTCTTGGTTAGCAGTACAAGCAGTGCAGCATTGAAATTAAGCATAACTGGGAAAGCACTGAATCATGAGAATGCGAATGACACAACACTTACCTTAGCTGTAAACCATACCAAAGTGAGTGGAGCTATTGCAGATCTTACGGGTAACATTGAACTGGACTTTAATAGTAATAATGACGCTACTCTGAGTAACATCACTCTTCCCACAGGTGTGCTAACACCTACCTTTGATAAGAATGTTACAAATTATAATGTAATACTCCCATTTGGAAGTACTGAGGTGCCTCAGATTTTGGCTGCCGCATCAGATCCGAAGGCATTAATTCACATTACACAGGCTTCCTCTACAACCGGTTCAGCACTGATTGTTGTAACTGCCAACGATCAGGTCACGACTCAGACGTATGAGATTAGGTTCACATTAAGTTCCGGCAAGTCAATAACAGGCGTTGCAACAAATAGCGATATTAATGTACCAAATGGAACGTCGTTAGCAGCAATTGGATTACCAAATTCTCTAGAGGTTACGCTTGATGATAGCTCAACTCAAAACGTAAATGTAACATGGGATGGTGGAAATCCAGCATATAACGCGACGATAGCAGGGACCTACACCTTTACTGGAATATTTACGAATTTGCCAACGGGAGTTACAAATCCAAATAACTTAACTTCAACGGTAAATGTCTTCGTAGCGAGTGGTATGCCTTCAGGCCCTTCCTTCACACTTGCAGTAGGTAAAAAACTTGGTCGGGGAGACAAAGTCCCTCGAGTGTCAATTCCAATCAGCATTAACCAACCAGGGGTTACCCAGTATTCGTTTGACATAACTTATGACGCTACTAAGATACTTCCGGTAGAAGTGAACGGAACTGGCATCACTGGAGCTGTTGTTCCCCTTACAACGACAATTAGTACTTCAGCTGACACCGGAACAGTTCATTTTACATGGAACGGCACTTCAACTACTACAGCAGGCAAATTGTTTAATGTAGTTTTTAGTGTCCAAACAGCTATGGCAAAAACCGATCCAGATGTAACGATAAATATTAGTAATGCTAATTTTACAATTAGTGGTATTGATTCAAATAACTCGACGGTAACTACTGGTTTCATTAGGTACGGAATGTTTGGTGATATTGATAATAATGGGTCAATAAATAATCTTGATATAGGACTGGCTAGGCAAGCTTATAGTAAAACCAAGGTACTAACTTCAAATCAGATAATGGCGGCCGATGTAACTGGAGAAGGTAGCATCAACAACTTAGATATTGGTGCGTTAAGACAGAAGTATTCAGGAACTCTTGTAAAATTTAAGGTTGAGTAGTTCAATGTTCATTTAAAATTAGTGTGTAATATGAAAGGGTGAAAACATTGTCAAAGCGATATTCTAAGTTATTTGTTTTAATAATTAGTTCACTATTAATCTTTGCCGGATTTCCGTCTCAAAAAGTCTATGCCACTCCCTCACCAACAGATTTTGTCATCGGATTAGGAAGTATATCAGGTAACGTGGGAGATACTGTTGAAATACCGCTGAATGTGACCATCCCAGCTAACACCTCATTTGGTAATGGACTAGGGACAGGAGATTTCACTGTTAATTACGATCAAAGCAAGCTGAATATTGTAGGTCTCCGATACCCAACAACCTTTAATTTCACAACAAACACTGGAACAGCAATACCATCAACTGACTGGACAGATCAAATAGCAACAACAGGGACAAGTGGAACAACCGGCTTTGGATTTAGCCCAACCCCGGTGTCGGTTAGCGGTACGCCAACAAACGTGGAAATAATCAATAGTACAGGCTCCGCTGTAACAAATGTTTTAGCCTATTTAAAAGTTAAAATAATGGCAAATAGCACAAATCCATTGTCAATAAGCTTTGAAAATAGTTCGATAGCAGTCAATAACAATTTCGATCCATTGACTACTGTTTTCCAAAATGGTCAGATTATGGTGAATCAAGCCGCTTTACCATTTACAATCGGATTAGGGAGTATATCAGGTAACGTGGGAGATACTGTTGAAATACCGCTGAATGTAACCATCCCGGCTAATACCTCATTTGGTAATGGACTAGGGACAGGAGATTTTACTGTTAATTACGATCAAAGCAAGCTGAATATTGTAGGTCTCCGATACCCAACAACCTTTAACTTCACAACAAACACTGGAACAGCAATACCATCAACTGACTGGACAGATCAAATAGCAACAACAGGGACAAGTGGAACAACCGGCTTTGGATTTAGCCCAACTCCGGTGTCGGTTAGCGGTACGCCAACAAACGTGGAAATAATCAATAGTACTGGCTCCGCTGTAACGAATGTTCTAGCCTATTTAAAAGTTAAAATAATCGCAGACAGCCCAAATCCATTGTCAATAAGCTTCGATAATAGTTCGATAGCTGTCAATAACAATTTTGAACCTTTAACTACTGTTTTCCAAAACGGTCAGATTGCGGTAAATCCGAGTTTAACAGTGACCAGCGTTGGAAATATCCCTGACATTCAGGTAGCAAACGGCACATCGCTCGAAAATGCAAATTTGCCAACAACGGTTCAGATTAATCTTAGTAACACAACAACAATTAGCGCTAGCATAACATGGAATGCTGGTAACCCTGCATATGATGCAACACAGGCTGGAACGTACACGTTTACCGGAACATTAAGCAATTTACCAACTGGAGTTACCAATCCAGAAGGGCTGACAGCTAGTGTAAATGTAGTCGTGGCGGCACCGCTGAGCAAAAATGCTGACCTGAGCGACTTAAAAGTCGAGGGAACCACAGTCACTGGCTTTGCACCTAACATCCTTTCGTATAATGTGACTTTAGCCGCAGGGACAACAGCCGTTCCGACGGTGGCAGCAACTAAAGATGATCCGAATGCTAAAAGTCTCACTATCACTCAAGCGACCAATTTGACAGGTGATGTAGACGATAGAACGGCAATAGTTGAAGTTACCGCTGAAGATAACGCTACAACAAAAACTTATACTGTGACATTTAGCCTGCAGGCGAGCACAAATGCCGACTTGAGCGACTTAAAAGTCGGTACAACCACAGTCGCTGGCTTTGCACCAAACGTCGTTTCGTATAATGTGATCCTGCCCGCAGGAACACCAGACATACCGACAGTGTCAGCAACTAAAGCCGATGCAAATGCTAGCGATCCTGTTATCACCCAAGCAACTAGTTTGACAGGTGAGGAAGTCTATAGAACAGCAAAAGTTGAAGTTACTGCCCAAGATAACACTACAAAGAAAACGTATACAGTAATATTTAGCGTAGCCACCACACCAATCCCAGGCCCATCCTTACAAAGTGCTTTGCTAGATGTTACCAACAAAGTTGTGACGTTAGTTTATGATAAAGCACTAACTAGCAACGTAACAGATCTAAAATCAGCCATTAAACTTGCCACTAATGGCACAACCTTTGTCGCTTTAGGTACCGACGATTCTGTTGCTATTAGCAGTGCAGATACAAAGAACCTTATTGTAACTTTAAAGACACCGCTGACTGGTGCAGACAATAAGTTTAAAATTGCTGCTAATAGTTTAAAAGATGCCGCTGGCAACGTGCAGACTCAAGTTCAGACAACACAACCTATTTCAGGCACGATTGACGAATGTTTCATCGCTACTGCAGCTTTTGGTTCGAAAAATCAAACAGACGTCATTCTATTGCGTCAATTCCGAGATCAATTCCTGCTTTCAAACCCAATTGGCAAGGCGTTTGTTGAAACGTACTACCATTATTCCCCATCGGTTGCCCGTACTATTGCAGGCAGCGTAGTGCTGAAATTTGTGACAAGAGTGTTGTTACTACCGTTTGTAGTGATTGTCTACGCTTTATTCCATCCGATTTTAATTGTTGGAATACTTGCTGGATTAACGTTTGTAATAGCACAAAGGCGGAAAAAAAGACTGTTTAACGTAAATAATTAATAAGTTAAGTTCAACCTTAAAGTAAAACATCAAATTAAATAACGCGCTACTATGCTCTTGCTTGGAGATAGTAGCGCGTTTAAAAAGTTACATATTATTTCAAAAGGCCAATATATTTTATCAATAGTACATAGGAGAAATAACGTGTCCAATTCCTGGTAGATATGTAACCAGGAATTGGTTATTAGATTAATGGAGGTTTAAAAGGATGGTAAAAAGAACCAAGATGCTTATCTTTATTATCCTTGCATTGACATTTCTGATCTCCGGAACATTGATCACCCCAAAGCTGAGTCTTGCTAATACAACGGAGAGCAATATTACAATTACGGGAACAATAGCTCTACCTGCTGGCGAAGCCGCTCCCGCCGGAGGACTCAAAGGAAAAGTGTATCTGTATCCTCAAAATGGAGAAAACAGTATTTCAACAGCATTTACTATTCCTGCCAGAGACAATTCAGTAACCTATACTGCGACGGTACCTGTGGATGCCTTAAATACTAAATATTGTGTAAGATATTATCTTGATAATACTTACCCTGGGTATGTTCGATCTGGCTATTATGTCACAGGAGGAAAAACCAGCACAGATTACGAATCCGCAATTTATTTTAATACAAGTGCGGGTGGAATAAACCTCATGATCTATAAGGGCAACACAGTTTCTGGAACCTTGAGCTTGCCTGCAGGCAAAACAGCACCTGTTGGAGGGATAGAAGGATACGTTGCTATTTCGCCACAGGATGGCCCGGGGAGCTATTCTGCAGACTTTAAAATTCCAGAGAATGGAAGTGCTGCTAATTATACTGTAACGGTACCGATAGATGCTCAGATGACAGGGTATCGTGTGAGCTATGGGTTTAACAGCAGTTATACTTATCCTGGTTTCGTAGGAAATGGATATTATTCTTTATCAGGAACGACAGCAGATTATAGTGCAGCAACTCTAATAAATGTTGGGTCGACTAATATTGATGGAATAAACCTCACAATTTATACGGGTAAAACAATAACTGGTACAATTTCTCTCCCGGAGGGTAGGACAGCACCCACTGGAGGGATAAATGGATATGTCTCGGTTAGCGCTCTGACAGGTGGCGACTACTATGATGTAAATATAAATATTCCCGAGACAGACAGTTCGGCAACCTATACAGTGACTGTACCCGAGAGTAATGGTGCCACGTTAGGATACAATGTGGAATATTACATTTCTGATAGTGAATCTTGCGGATACGTAAAAAGAGGTTATTATTCTTCAGGCGGAACAACGTCAACGAATGATGACGAAGCGATCCCAGTCTATATCTCTAATGAAAATATTTCAAACATAGACTTTGCCATGATAGCAGGAAATGTAATCTCAGGCACAGTTTCTCTTCCAAGTGGTATGACTGCGCCTATTGGAGGATTAGAGGGAGATGTCAGTGTCACTCCAGACGATAAAGAAAATGGTTATTATGCAAGGTTCAATATTCCGGCGGAAAAAAGTACAGTAAACTATGCTATAGTTGTGCCTATTGATACTAGCATTCCGGGATACCGGGTAGGTTATGGCTGTTATGACAGTAATGATGCATCCTATCCTGGGTATATAAGAAATGGGTATTATTCTAACGGAGAAACAACAACTAATTATAGTTCATCAACACTGGTTGACATAAATGCAGGAAATGTCGATGGAGTAGACTTAACCTTAATCAAGGGTGCCACGATATCTGGAACCATATCTCTTCCTGAAGATCAGACTGCACCGGTTGGAGGCATGGAAGTTGATGTCTCGATTAGCGACTTCGCTGATGATGAAGGCTTCTGGAATAATGATAGATTTGAGATTAATTATGGAGAGAGTACAGTAGAGTATATTTCAACCGTACCTATTAATGATACAGCCATAGGATACCGTGTAGGTTACAAACTCCATAGCGATTCTGAGGGGATTCTAAAGAGCGGTTTTTATACCACAGGAGGTACAACTTCGGATTACGGCTCTGCGACACCTGTTTTAGTAGGTACAAGTAATGTAAATGATATCAACTTAACGTTATTGAAAGGTACCGTCGTATCTGGAACAGTTTCGCTCCCCGGGAATAACACAGCTCCGGTCGGAGGACTTGAAGGAAGTATCAGCATTTATCCAAAGTATGGTGGCAACGGTGGTGCTTATACCAGTTTTGAGATTCTCGCTGGTCAACATACAGCAAAGTATACGGCGACTCTACCTACCAATACGTCCGACATAGACTACGTTGTAAACTACTATCTGTATAGTAACAGCAATACTAATGGATATCTTAGCAGTGGATACTATGCCACCGGAGGAACAACACATGATTACAGCTTGCTCACGCCAGTAACAGTTGGAGCAACCGATGTAACTGATATCGATTTAACTATATTGAAAGGTACTATCCTATCTGGAACAGTTTCGCTCCCCGGGGATAACAAAGCACCAACCGGAGGACTAGGAGGAAGTATCAGCATTTATCCTCGGAATGGTGGTAGCGGCGGTACAAGTGCCGAATTTGAGATTCTCGCAGGAGAAAGTTCGACAACCTATACAGCAACTTTACCTGCCAATTCAACCAGCACAGACTACTATTTAACTTACTATCTGTATAGTAACAGCAATACTAATGGATATCTTACCAGCGGACACTACGCTGCGGGAGGAACAACACAGTATTACAGCTCGGCAACGCCGGTCGCAGTTGGAGCAACTGATGTAACTGGAATCAACTTAACAATATTAAAAGGTACCATGATATCTGGAACAGTTTCGCTCCCCGGGGATAACAAAGCACCAGCCGGAGGACTAGAAGGATATATCAGCATTGATCCTAAGAATGGTGGCAGCGGTGGCTCTAGTGCCTATTTTGAGATTGCTGCCGGAGAAGGTTCAACTACATACACAGCAACTTTTGCTCCGAATTCGTCAAGCACAGACTATCTAGTAAGCTACTATCTTTATAGCAGCAGTTCTAGTGGATACCTGAACAATGGGTATTATGCTACAGGAGGGACAACACAGGGTTACAGCTCGGCAACGCCAGTAGCAATTGGAGCAACTGATGTGACTGGGATCAACTTAACATTAATAAAGGGCACTATCCTATCCGGGACAATCTCGCTCCCCGGGGATAACAAAGCACCAACCGGAGGACTAGAAGGATATATAAGCATTTCTCCTAAAAATGGCGGCGGCGGCTCTAGTACCTATTTTGAGATTGCTGCCGGAGAAGGTTCAACAACTTATACAGCAACGTTCCCCCCGAACTCGTCGGGTTCAGACTATCTAGTAAGCTACTCCCTCTCTGACAGCAATTCCAGCGGATACCTAAACGATGGTTATTATGCCACAGGAGGAACAACACTAAATTCCGACTTGGCAACACCGGTAACAGTGGGAGCAGCAGATGTAACAGGTGTTAATCTAACGTTAATAAAGGGTACCATCGTTACTGGGATAATATCTCTCCCCGAGGGTAAAACAGCACCAATAGGTGGGCTGGAAGGAAATATTGACATATACTCTGAGAGTAGTGGTAGTGGTTCATGTGTCAGTTTTGAAATTGCCGAAGGCCAGCGCACGGCAACCTATACAGCAACTCTACCTGTGAACACTGACTACCGTGTAAGCTACAATTTATATAACTCTCCTTTGGGATTATTTAATCATGGATACTATGCCACTAGTGGAACAACACAATTTTACAGCTCGGCAACGCCGGTAGCAGTTGGAGTAACAGACGTAACTGGTATCAACTTAACAATATTAAAGAACACAATCGTTACTGGAACAATATCCCTCCCTGGGGATAACAAAGCACCAACCGGAGGAATAGAAGGAAATATCAGCATTTATCCTGAGAATGGTGGTAGCGGTGGTACTGGTACCAATTTTGAGATTGCCGCTGGAGAAGGTTCGACAACCTATTCAGCAATTTTACCTCCGAATTCGTCAAGTATAGACTATCTAATAAACTACTATCTTTATAGCAGCAGTTCTAGTGGATACTTAAATTATGGTTATTATGCCATCGGAGGAACAACACAGGATTACAGCTCAGCAACGCCAGTAGCAGTTGGAGCAACTGATGTAACTGGTATCAACTTAACGTTATTAAAGGGCACTATCCTATCAGGGACAATTTCTCTCCCTGGGAATAACACCGCACCAACCGGAGGACTGGAAGGATATATCAGCATTTATCCTGAGAATGGTGGCAGCGGTGGTACTAGTGCTAATTTTAGAATTTTGCCAGGAGAAAATTCAACGACCTATACAGCAATTGCACTCCCCAACACAGACTACCTTATAAGCTACAATCTGTTTGGCAGTGCTGCCGGATACTATAGTAGTGGTTACTATGCCATAGGGGGTACAACATTAGATTACAACGAGGCGTCCCATGTCTTGGTGAATACCAATGATGTAACAGGAATAGATTTAAACTTATTAAAAGCTACAGTGATATCCGGATCTATATCACTACCGGGGAATACCACAGCACCAGCAGGTGGGATAGAAGGATACGTTATTCTCGAGACACAGAATACTAGTCCAGGTAATTCAGCATGGTTCTATATACCTGCTGAAAGTAGTTCGGGAAGCTTTTCACTTAATGTACCTTTAGATGCTTCTAGCACTGCATATCTTGTAAGGTATTCGCTATATTATGTTTATAGTGGCTATCAAGGATCTGGGTATTATTCAACAAATGGCACAACTTCAGACTCTAATTCTGCGACTCCGGTTGATGTTACTATGGGAGATGTTACTGAGCTAGACATCCCATTGTTATTAACTTCGCCCGATCCGCTGGACGATCATGGCAATACAATCTCCGAAGCAACTGCAATCAACCTGGGAACGACTATAACGGGTCAAATTAATCCTGCCAGTGATATCGACTATTTCAAATTTACACCGGATCATACAGGAAGTTATAGTTTCACAACGATATCCGATGCTGACACCTACGGCCAGCTGTATGATGCCCAGGGATTCTTGTTGACGTACAACGATGATGCTAATGGGGATACAGACTTTTTAATAACACAGCAATTGGAGGACGGTCAGAACTATTACCTCAAGGTCAACTTGTATAGTTCATATAATACAGGGAATTACCAACTCAGTGTGACAGAAATAACGGATCCCACAGTTCCAGTTCTTGGAGTATACCTGGACAAATCTGTCATTAGCCTCACGGTCGGACAGACAGACCAACTCACTGCCTATGTCATGCCCATTAATGCGAGTGATACGAGTGTGACATGGACGGTCTCGAGCACAACCGATAGTGCCATTGTTTCAATCTCCGATACCGGGTTGGTGACAGCACTGAATGCAGGTACAGCTGTGATTAGAGTAACCAGTAACGCAGATGCTACGAAGTATGCAGAAGCAAACGTAACTGTAGTAAGCCCTAGAACCATATCCGGAACGATAGCACTGCCTGAGGGTGTAATAGCTCCAGTTGGAGTAATGGGGATCGCTGGAGATGTCTATGCTGATCCTCAGAATGGGGGCAGCATTATTAATACTAGCTTTTATATTCCCCCAGGAAGCAATTTTGCAAACTATTCAATCCTTGTGCCCGAAGATGCTTATACAACAAGCTACAAAATAAGATACTCGCTTAATTATAGTGGATATACGAACTGGGGGTATTATGCAGTTGGGGGGACAACGACAAATCATTCTTCGGCAACACTGGTTAATGTCAGTGGAGGAAGTGAATCCGACATTAATTTAGAGTTATTGAAGATACCTTCAATCTCTGGAACAATCTCATTGCCTGGGGACATGGTGGCACCTGATGGCGGAATCACGGGGAGCATTTTTATCAGGGATGGCGGCACTAGTTATACAACCGACTTTAATATCCCCGCAGGAAGCAGTTCGGGTAGCTATATAAGAGAAATTCCCCCTCTAGCTGCAGGAAGTAATGGCTACTATATAAGTTACGTTCTCTATAATAACTACACTGGATATTTAGAAGAAGGGTATTATGCCACGGCGGGAACAACCCTTGATTCCAATTCCGCAACACTTATTCCTGCAAGTTCAGGGAATATAGCAGGAGTGAACCTTACATTATTAAGAGGTACAGTAATATCTGGAACAATAAATCTGCCTGACGGTGTCCCAACCTCGGATATGGGGCTGAGTGGATATGTCACGATTGAGCAGCAGAATAGTAGTCAACGTTATAGTGTTTACTTTAATATTCCCTCAGGAGAACGTTCCGTCAACTATAGTAAAACTTTACCCCCGAATACTTCAACAAAATATCGTGTAGGTTACTACCTTTATAATAGTAATGATTATTTAGAAGAGGGGTATTATTCGTCCAACGGGACAACGAATCTTAACACAGCAACCTGGATCAGTCCTGATCAGGGAAATGTGACAGGGATAAACCTGACTCTCTTGACGGGTCGCACAATATCAGGAACAATCTCACTGCCTGACAATCATACTGCCCCGAGTACAGGGTTATGGGGGGATATAGAGATTTCGCCAGAGGGTGGCGGCAACACCTATTATGGTGACTTTTATATCCCCGAAGGAGATAGTTCGTCGAGCTATTTAGTCCGTGTCCCAGAGGATACTTCAATTACTGGATACCGCGTTAACTATTGGCTTGCCAGCTATATTTCAGGCAACTACGTAAGAACGGGATATTACTCTGCTACAGGAACAACGTCTTTAAAAGATTCAACCCTTGTTAGTGTTACTACAGGGAATGCCATAAATATTAATCTCACACCACTTGTGGGCAACACAATAACCGGCAAAGTATCTCTGCCGAATGGTGAGTTAGCATCAGAGGGAATATGGGGCTCCGTCTATGTTTCCCTACCTCAGGAAAGCAATTCGAGTTATGAAAATTCCACAGGTACCGGAGCCGGTGGTTTTCAAGAAAATGATAACGTTAAATATTCTGCAAACTTTTATATTTCTCAAGGGCAAAATTCAGCAACGTATACCACTGAGGCTATCCCCATAGATTCCACAATTTCGGGATATCATGTATTCTACAGTCTCCAAAATAATACTCCTTACGTAAACGAGGGTTATTACTCTTTGGCAGGTACAACTACTTCAAAGTCTGCGACCCTTGTGAATCCGAACGCAGGAAGTGTTTCTAATATTAACCTGACCCTTCTTACAGGCCATGAAATCTCAGGGACCATATCTCTGCCGGATAATTCCACAACTGGGTCGTCTATACACGGGATTATTTGTGTTGATCCGCTGAATGGTGGAAATAGTTATTCTAAATACTTCTACATTCCATATGGAGCCAATTCGGCAAACTATTCCGTCATTGTACCTTCGGACCCTTCAATTAGCGGGTATCGGGTCAACTACTCTTTATATCAGGGAAACGGCTATGTCGGAGAAGGGTATTATTCCTCGTCCGGCACGACCTCTGCCAAATCCGCCACTCTTGTAGGTGCCAATGCGGATGTATCAAACATTAACCTTACCCTTCGTACAGGGAACACCATATCCGGAACAATATCTCTGCCCGACGGTATGACTGCGTCTACAGGAATCGAGCTATTAGTTCGGATGGACCCTTTAGATGGAGGAAATCCATATACTACGGGTGTTTATATTAAAGCAGGAGGTTCCTTTGTAGAATATTCGGCAGCGGTCCCCGTGGATGCTTCTACGCCAGGCTACCGTGTTAGTTATGAGCTTTATAATTATTATCGTGAATATTTAGATGAGGGGTATTATTCCTCGTCAGGGACAACCACTTCAAGTTCAGGGATACTCGTTGATGTCAAAAATGGAAACATCGCCAACATAGACATGACGCTGCTAACCAGGACTACACCAACTGCAATCTCACTCAACCAATCCACTGCGACGATAATGGTCGGTCAGACCAAGCAGCTCAGCGCTGCTATAACGCCTGAAAATATCGTTGACAAGAGTGTATCCTGGACGGTTTCCAGTCAGAATCCGGAGAATGTGGCCATCGTGTCACAAACTGGTGTGGTGACAGCCCTAAATGTCGGAACAGCTGTGATCAGAGCTATTAGCAACGCTGACCCCACGAAACATGATGATTGTATTGTGACTGTTACCACAGGTCCAGCGATAGGCTTTAGCGCCCTACCAGTTGTGAAAATTGGAGTGAATCCGGATGCAGATAATATCGCCGGAATGTTCATCGGACTGGAAAATACGATCAATACAACCGGTGGTGCAATTCAAACTACCTCAATCGCGGGATATAACATTGAAGTTACCTTTGATCCTAATCAAGTATCAATCTCGGAAGTTCTAAATGCCACAACCTCTGGAGCTGTGTTTAGCAGTAAAATCGAGATAGCCAATGGTATCGGTAAAGTTAAAGTCGCCGGTGCCTCAAGCAGCGGTATAGATAATTGTGGCAAGCTCTTCTTTATCCCGATTACCCTAAAAGGATCAGCCTATGATGTAACGGAAATTTCTGTGAATTATGTTGATGTACGAGATATTAGTCTTCACACGGTCAATGTGCCAGCTTTAGAGAATTTTGAGTTCCGGCGTGGGAAAATTGATAATGGAGAGACAGGGGATCCTAATCTTGCTGATGCCGTTGCCGGGTTGCAATACCTCGCCAGACTTAAGAATCCTGGACCTGCTTCAGAAGATGTCAATCTAGTGAACATGGCTTCAATCAACGAGTCAGGGATTAACCCAAATAGTGCGAAGGCAAATATCAAAGACATTATTGCCTTAATGCAATATTCTGTGGATTTGCGGGATGAATACTTTAACCTAAAGCTTCCACCAATAGTCACCGGAGCCACTTTAAGTAATGACGGATATATGGTATCGGTGATCTTCGATAAACCCATGGTAGTCAGCACTACATCGGCAGGATTTTCAATAACCGTCAACGGAGTCGCTGCAGAAATTATGGCTATAGCCTTAAACGCCGACCCTCACAAGCTTGATTTCACGCTGCAGCGTCCTGTTCCCGCAGGAAGCGAGGTTAGAGTTTCCTATGACGGAACGGGCGGGGTTCATTCTCTGGATAACCAATTCCTAGGCAGTTTTTCTAACCAAATCGTCACATGGAACACGGTTAATCTCGCGCCTACCTTTGCTTATGCAATGATTACGGGTACTCCTGAAGTTGGGGAAGAGCTGACTGCCTCAGGTATAGGCTATGCAGATGCCGAGTCCGATGACCCAGGAACCCCGATCTATCAGTGGATGGTAAGCGCTACGATTGGTGGAATGTATGCTGATATTGCAGATGCAACCGAAGCAACCTACACACCTACAGTTGAAGACATAGACCATTTCATCAAAGTGAGGGTAACACCGGTAGCTATTTCCGGAACCTTGATTGGAACAGCCGTTACAAGTACCTCGCCGGCAGCAATAACGGCGGCCGATAGCAGCGGCATACCTCCGTCATCAGGAGGAGGAGGTACTGGTGGTGGTTCAGCTCCCGCTCCTCTTCCAACTGCACCCCCAATTATTACGGGCATATTGACAGCGGTTGATACAAGTGTCTCAGGTACTGCAACCACAGGTTCGAGCATTACGCTCAGCATAAATGGAGTTGCAGAACCCACTGTTATAGCAACTAACGGTCACTGGACAGTGTCTGACTTAACTTTAGCTGTAGGAGATATGGTTACAGTGACTGCCGTGCTGCCAGGAAAAATGGTGAGTTACCCTACCTATGCACATGTAGAAGCCATTCTTGGGATGATTCCAAAACTTGAAAGCCACATCTTATTATCAAAGATTTAGCTTTGCAACATTATCTAAATCCCTCGTGATCCGACAATCCCCATAAGGAAGTTCGAAAGGAGAGGGTCAAAAAATGTCCCGTCCAAGGTCTAAATCAGGATCTCGATCTCGCTGGTATGCGCTCCTGCTGACGGTGTTTATCCTCTCAGGCACCCTGCTAATCCAAAATCCAACCCGTAGTTTAGGTGCCGGTACAGATCCGACACTGAAGGTTGGTTCCTGCGAGATCGCACCTGGAGAAATAGGCGTAGTCGCTGTCACCGGGCAAAATATCCCCGCTCCTGGGTTAGCTGGGTATCAGCTTATTGTCCAATATGATCAGCTTAAACTTGAAGTCCTCGGCATGGAAAAATCAGCAGCAGATGCTTTTTCCATGCAAATTTCGAAATATGATACACCAGGGACCTTAAGGCTTTCTGCAATTCAGGCTACAGGTGTAGAAGGTGATATTACTCTGGCACGCATACGTATTAAGGCAAAATCGTCGGCTGTAGGAAGTGCAGACCTTAAACTGACTATCCAAGAATTAGTCTTGGAAGATTTACAGAAGCTACAAGCTCAAGCCGTTAATGGAAAAGTGACCTTCTCTGGGGACTCTGAGCAAATAACGCCTTCTTCCAGCCCTCTAACCATAAGTATCGTGAATTTGCCGACCGCAACGATTAACAAAGCCTACAGCTATACTCTAAGAGCAAATAATGGCACTCCGCCCTACCTTTGGTCAGCCTCCGGCTTACCTGACGGTTTGACCCTAAACTCAAAGACTGGTGAAATCTCCGGAACCCCATCCGCGCAATCTGAATCGAGCTTTGTTCAGATATCAGTGACTGACGCCCAAACTTCTAATCAACCCGTCACTGCTCAGTTTCCCTTGGAAGTGGTAGATCTAACGCCCACTGGAACAACAGCTACCGAAACAACTCCTAACAGAACTACTACCACCGGAACAACCTCGAGCGGAACAGTCTCCAACGGTGGAGTTCCTGAGCAAATCCTTCCTTCACTACCGTCTAAAGGATCTGGAACGACCAGATTATCGGGGAATACCGCTTCTCAGACCGCAGTAAAAATCGCAGAAAAAACAGGTTGGAAGGGTACAGCTATTCTGGCATCTTCTGAGGCCTATGGCCTTGTGGATGCCCTGACCGCAGGCCCGCTGGCAACCTATCTCAAAGCCCCAATCTTGTTAACAGAATCCGGTAATCAACTGAACTCAGACACCAAGGCCGGACTCGCTAAATTGGAAGTCAAGACGGTATATGTGACCAGCGGCACGGGTGTCATCAGTCAGGCGATACTTAATGAATTAATGAGCATGGGAATCAAAGTGGTGACCCTAGGAGGAACAGATCGCTTCGAAACTTCCGTGAATATTGCCAACAAAATGGTGGAGCTCGGTGCTCCTATCACCAAAGTTGCAGTCGCCTACGGCTGGAAAAACCAAGACGCTCTTTCAATTGCCCCGATTGCCTCCGCTCAAACAGAGCCCATTCTCTTAACAGAAAAAGATTCCATTCCAGCCAGTGTAAAATCCTTTTTATCTGCAAACACAAGCATCAAACAAGCAGAGGTTATTGGGGGGACAGGGGTAATCAGTGAAGCAGTAAGGGCTCAACTACCAAGTTCAACCCGCTGCGCAGGAGTAACCGCCTACGATACAAATACCCAAGTCATTCAGCAATTTGACTCAATCATTAAGTATGATCGCGTTTACTTGGCTAACGGGGAAACAGCCATAGATGCCTTAGCAGGAGTCCCTCTTGCCGCACAAGACAAGGCTGCCATCGTCCTCACAAACCAAGTAGCTCCCGACGTAGCCACTTTTGTAAATAGCAGACTCACATCGGGTAGTATTGTTACAGCTCTGGGTGGAACAGCTGTTGTTCCTGCTAGTGTAGTTGCCGGTGTAGCCGGAGAATAAGCTTAAACCTATTGGATCATCTAGTAATAGCTTTTGGTAACCTGACGCTTGAGTGAAGATCATCATAGTGATTGAACGTCGAGAAAAGAAAGGGGTATATTAATGGCTAAATTGCGGTGGTGCAGATTATGATGAAAAAAGACGGGTATGAAAGAATTCAACCTATCTTAAGAGGATTCCAAAAGTGTTTGCCTATGTTGCTTACTTTGGTATTGATCTCCTCAGTAATTCTATTATCACCAAAATTGAGTCTGGCCGGAGAGCAAACCACATCAACTACCCCCCAGGCTATAACCCTAACTCTCAATAACTCAAATGTATCTTTAACAACAGGTCAAGCTATCCAATTACTGACCACAATAACCCCCGACACGGTGTCGGATAAGAGTGTCACTTGGTCAATTGTTAGCCAAAATCCAAGCAATGTGATCACTCTATCAAGTTCCGGGCTAGTCACTGCGCAGCAAACAGGGATTGCATTGATCAAAGCTACAAGCAACGCAGATCCTAACATATTTGCTGAGTGGTTCGTGACAGTGACGCCGACGCCGATTCCAAGCTACAGCGCTGCACCCGTCGTGAAAATTGGGGTAAACCATAATGCGGATAATATCGCCGGAATGTTCATCGGGTTAGACAACATTATCGATTCCGCGACTTCTATACCGCAAACCGTTACCATTTCGGGATATCAAATTGAAATTACCTTTGATCCTAACCAAGTATTCATCCCGGATGTTCTAGCTGTAACGACCTCTGGGGCATTGTTTGCTAAGAATATTGAGAATGATATCGGTAAAGTCCGAGTCGTTTGTGTTGCGAGCGAAAGTATTGGAAATTATGACAAACTCTTCTTTATCCCGATAACCTTAAAAGGATCTGCCCAAGTTCCAACCAGCATTTCGATAAAGTATCTAGATGTAAGGGACAATAAGCTTCACAGAATTCAACTTCCAACCCAAAATCTAAAGTTCCAACGGGGCAAGATTTATAATGGCGAGCCAGGAAATCCGAATATTGGCGATGCCATTGCAGGGTTACAATATCTGGCTATGCTTAGGAATCCAGGACCAGGTCCCGAAGAAGTGAACTTAGTAAATATGGCTGCCATCATCGAGACAAGTGACACTAACGTCGTAAAGCCTAACATCAAAGATATCATCGCTTTAATACAGTATTCCGTGAATTTGCGGGATGACCATTTTGTGCCTGTCAACCCTTCTCAAAAGGAAATCAATTTTGGGTATAAGATCACAAACAGCACGGGCAGTGCCCTGAGACTAGAACTGGATATTGAAGATTTAGAAAATGGCGATCTAGTTCAGGTAGTAAGAGGAAGCGATAATACCAATGTCATTAATCCGATTACAGTTCAGATTAGCAATAATAATCCTCTGGTAATCGATAGTATTACCATTGGTGAGGAACTGTATCTGAAAATACGAATTACGCGAGGAAATAACCTTGGTGAGCGTTTGCTATTTAAAAATCTGAAAGTCAGTATGGGCACGATAAGTGCGACCAATATTACAGACATCAGAGTGAAAGGCCTCAAAACCGGTGACATAGTTAGCCTCTACAAAGATGATGGTATGCAAATCGGTGGTACACAAAGTGTTGACGCAAATAGCACGGAAGTAATCTTTAGCGGCGTAAGCATCGTCCAAAATGGGGTTAAAGTACAGATTAGCCGCCCAACCCCTGCCAGCAATACCCCAAGCATGTTCTTTAATTGGGGAGATCTGATCATCTTTGGGTGGAAGACGGATATCACGGCAAACGGGTTAGAGGCATTAACGGTACAATTTCTTGAAAGCGGAGATGTAGTCAACCTTTTTGACAGTGATAACGTCGCCATTCAAGATAAACAAGGCCTGGTTGCAGATGCCGAAGGAAAGGTTATCATCAGCGACTTAGCTATTGTTCCCTACCATTTTGAAGTCGTCAGGGGCGGCATTCACTCGCGTCGGGAGTGGGTAGAACCACCGGAACAACACGTTGACTTCGGAGCAGGGATTTCTAAGGATGAAAATGGCAACAAACAGTTAAGGCTATATAACCTTCAAGAAGGCGACCGAGTAGAGATCTTCAAAGGAAGTAATGATTCAGCTTTCATGGCCCCCTTTACAGTGCCGGAAGCAAACCCCAACCCCTGGGTTATCGATGATCTTAACTTTGGTAACGAATTGTATCTGAAAGTTCGCGTCACGCGAAATGGTTTCGTCGGTGAACAAGATGTCTTTGAGGATTTGTATATATGCATGGGTGCAATTGCAGAAGACAATACCACGAACATCAACCTGTATGGTCTAAAAAGTGGAGACCAAGTAAGGCTATATCTAGGAAATGGTCCGCAATTTGGTAGCGTCCAGAACGTCGGAGATTCTAGCCAACCCACTGTGTTTTCTAAGGTACCCATACTGGAAGATGATTGTTATCGATTTGAGATCAGCCGGACGGATCCGGTGAGCAGCACGGGAATGACCTATCGCCGACCTAAAGACCTGATAGAGGTTTGGTGTAGGGCGAATATCTCAGATGGCTTCGAAACCTTAACTATGCAATTCCTTCACAGCGGAGATGTGATCAACCTTTACGACAGTGAAGGCAATCCTATTGCAGGAAAACAAGGCATACAAGTAGGGACCAACGGCGAGGTGACCATCAGCGGCTTAGAGATTAAAACTTATCAATTTGAAGTCATCCGAGGCACCGTTCATTCAAATTGGGAGTGGGTGAATCCACCGGAACAACACGTTGACTTCGGAGCAGGGATTTCTAAGGATGAAAATGGCAACAAACAGTTAAGGCTTTATAACCTTCAAGAAGGCGACCGAGTAGAGATCTTCAAAGGAAGTAATGATGCAGTCTTCATGGCCCCCTTTACAGTGCCGGAATCAAGCCCCAACCCCTTAGTCTTCGATAACATTAACTTAAATGGCGAATTGTATTTGAAAGTTCGCGTCACACGAAATGGTATCGTCGATGAACAAAATGTCTTTGATGACCTGTTCATAAGCTTGGGTGCTATTACAAACAATACCACGAGCATCACTCTATACGGCATAAAAACTGGAGACCAAGTAAACTTGTATCGGGGAAGTGGCGCACAAATTGGAAGCACTCTAAACGGAGATACTAGCATACCAACCGTATTTACAAATGTGCCCCTACTAGAAGAAGAGGGGTATAAATTCGAGATCAGTCGCACGATCCTCCTGATCAGCACTGGAATGGCCTATGGCCGGCCTAGAGACCTGATCACAGTATGGTGGGAAACGTATATAGCAGACAATGGCCTGGAAACCCTAACTATGCTGTACCTAGAAAGCGGAGATATGGTCAACCTATACGACAGTGAAGGCAATCCCATTGCAGAAAAACAGGGCTTGCTGGCAGGAACCGACGGTAAGGTGACCATCAGCGACTTGGAGCCAAATACCTATCAAGTCGAAGTAGTCCGAGCCACTATCCACTCACATAGGGAAAGGGTAGAACCACCGACACTAAACGTAGACTTTGGAGCAGAAATTTCTACCGATAACATGAACGATAAACAGTTAAGCCTTTACGACCTTAAAGCCGGTGACCAAGTAAAAATTCTTATAGGAAGTGACAACTCAAACTACATTTCACCCTTCACCGTGACGGAAGCAAGCCCCAACCCCTGGGTCCTTGATAACGTTAGCTTAGGAAATGAACTGTTTCTAAAAGTGATTGTCACGCGTTATGGTTATGAAGGAATACGATATGTCTATGATAACGTGTTCATACACATGGGTGCCATAGCTGAGGACAATACCACGAGTGTCAATATTTTCGGTTTGCAGAGTGGAGATCAAGTTAGTCTTTATCGGGGGGATCGATCTCAAATAGGTAGCACTCAAAGCGTAGTAGATAGTACGCAGCCCTTGGTCTTCACCAATATTTCCTTAACGGGAGAGAACGGAGTTCAATTCAAAATCAGCCGGCCAAACGCAACAGGCAGCAGCACTGGGGAAGACTATCGTAGGTGGAAAGACATGATTGCGGTTAAGTGGGATACACATATCGAAAATAGCCTAGAGAGTCTGACCTTGCAGGATCTAGAAGACGGGGACGTCGTTATCCTGTACGATACAAACGGCGATGCTGTCACAGGCCAACCAAGCCAATCTCCTAATAGTGAAGGCGAGGTCACCTTTAGTGGCTTAGAGCTAAGAACTTATCAAGTCAAAGTCCGAAGAGGAGATATCGAAACAGATTTGAGAAGGGTAGACCCACCAACTGTCAACTAATGGCTAATTTGAGTAACGGGCAGTTCCCTTGAACGAATTCAATGGCATCTTGTTTTCTCTTTTCCTCTAAAATAAGTCTGTACAATCTTGATATCACTACTCAAAGTGGACCATTTGAAAAAATAGATCTTCAATTGCGTTAGCTAGGTAATCCTTTCGGAATCGGGCAATCATGCAGTGGTCAGGTTTTCGTTGGGTATTAACACTTCGAAATTAAATGGCAAAACTAATTGATAGCTTCCACCTAATTCGGTATAATTCTTAGTGTGTAATTTTGTTGTTTGCATAACTAAAAATTATACGCTAACTGCGAGTCTTTTGGGACCCGCAGTTTTCTTTTTTATAAAAAACTTAGCTGACGCCCACGAAGACACTGTCTTCGCACGTATTAGCCTTCTTGTTAGCCGATAGTCACGGATGGTCTAGTGGACCTGAACTGAAGCCAAGATTCCCCGAAGCCTAGCCCAAGATCCCCCAAAGCGCTGCTTACATTCCCATCAAACTGGCTAGAGGAGCGCTTTTCTGCTAAGCGGATGCGTTTGTGGAGCCGCGCTAAGGTGAGCGCCGACGGTTCGTGTCCCCGTAGCGCGCCGTAGGTTCACATGCAGAAATGCCCAGAGGTTCGGACGCGCTCGCGAACCGTCCAGCGAGCCAGCGGCGGAACTCGCAGACGCGTGCAGAAAAGCGCTCTTCCCCAGAGCAGATCCCAAATAACTCTTTATCCAAAGAACTACTCCATTTGGCAAAACAGTTAAACTATCATCCGTTTTCCTTAACTTTCAGATATAACAAAGGGGCTGATGCTTACGAACCTTCAGTTCGTTTTGCAACAGCCCCGTTTCAAATATGAAATGTCAATTAATAACAAACTTAATAACTTAATTAAAAGAATTTATCGAGAAGTAATTGTCGAAAATCAAAAAATCATAGTAATATATGCCAAAAATTAATGGATAAATTAGATAAATGAAGGTATTTGCTGGAAAATTTATTTAAATTCTACAAGGGTTAATTTTATTCTCGTAGAATAAATGTTTAAGTCGTTAAACGCTTACTTTTAGGTTGTTTTTCTAAAAGCTTAACGGCGAAGGTCGAAGGTTGTCCATGAATATTGGTAAAAGGAGTGGGTCAATGTAAAAAAACCGTAATCATTGGGAGGTAGATTCTATCCATATCGCTCACTGCTCAATCTGTTCGTGCACATATAAATCCTTAAATGGAAAGGAGCGTGGTAAGAAAACTGATTTATTTCGCAAAAGAAGAGGAGAGATGGATAAGTGCACGTATTCAAACAGAAGCTGTTTAGCGGAGGATTAGCTGTATGTTTCACGCTGACGAGCTTATTCTCGCCAGCAATGGTAGCTGCGGCTCCCAACATACAGACTGCATCATCAACTACCACTACACAGAGTATTTTTGGTAACGACCAATATGAAACAGCTGCCAAAATTGCTCAAGAAGGATGGGCAGAAACGTCGGATTATGCTATTGTAGCAGCCGGAATGCCAGCGAATCTCATTGATGCTCTCGCTGCCGGACCTTTAGCGTCCAAACTAAACGCCCCAATCCTTCTTACAGAAGGGAATTCCTTAAATAAGAATGCCAAAGATCAATTAGCCAGACTCAATGTTAAAAAAGTATTTGTCACGAGCGGTTCAGCAGTTATCAAACAAAGTGTTATCGACGAAATAAAATCCGTGGCGACGGTAACCGATGTAAAATCTTTAGGCGGCTATGACGCTTCAGAAACATCTGTAAATATCGCCAAAGAAATGGCAAACCAAGGCACAAATATTACAAAAGTCGTAGTGACAAGTGGAGCAGGTTCCGACGCATTATCGATGGCTCCAATTGCCGGGGCCCAGGGAATGCCAATTCTTTACACCAGCGGCTCAGCGTTGTCAAGCTATGTCTCAATCTATTTAGATGGACTAAAAGCAAATCTCGCTAAAACCTATGTGATTGGAGGAACGGCAGTCATAAGTGATGCCGTTAAAGCTCAAATCCCAGGTACCGTTGAACGTTATTATGGACAAACTCAATATGACACCAATATTCAAGTCCTCAAAAGTTTTGCTGGAGTAAGCAAGAACAAAACCACATACATCGCTAATGGTGAAACTTTAGTCGATGCATTGGCTGGGGCGCCTCTAGCCGTAAAAAACAATTCCCTCATTCTGTTAACCAGCCAAACCTTGCCGGAAGCAAGTAAAAACTATGCCTTAGCCAACTTATCTTCCAATGTTATTGGCTTAGGAGGACAGGCGGTAGTTCCTGCAAGTGTTCTGGAAAGCCTGGCACCTCAAATAATACTGAGCCAAGATGGTTCAAGTATTGGATCAGAGGATTCGGCAAATTTAGAGCAACTTTCTGGCTTGCTTAAAGTAACAGGTAATAATGTAACGGTTAAGAATGCTAAGACCAACTATAGCATTTATGTTCAAGGGGACAATGTCAACTTGAATAACGTTACAGTTAATGGAACGATCTTTCTCGATCCCGGGGACAATGGCACTGCAAATTTGGAAAAAGTCACTGCAAATAATATTGTGGTTCTTTCCGGAGGGCAACACAGTATTAATCTAGAAAGCGTTATCGCCCAACTATTAAACATTCAGAGTAGTAGTCCTAACGTCCATATTAATGCTACTGGAGGTACCGTAATTAATAGAACGGAATCTTCGGCCTCTGTGAGCTTCCAAGCAGCAGATGGATCCTTTGGTACTATTAGGATTACCTATTCAGCTCAAACACCCGGAGCACCTCCAGTGGTGGAATTAATCGGAACCTTTACCGATACCATTGAAGTCGGTGGCGGGGTCACAGTCAATGCAGCACCAGATGCTAAGGTTGCTAACCTGGCAATAGTGACTGATAATCCAGAACAAACTGTGACTTTAAAGGGTAACTTTGAGTCTGTTACGGTTAATACCAAAGCGAATGTTGTATTAGGTGATAATACTAGTGTAAAAAGCATGGTAACAAAAGACACCGCCAAAATTACTGTGCCCAAAACATCTACCATTGAGAAGTTGGATACTGGGAATACTGGTTCTAGTACAACCGGAGGCGGAACCGTTGGTGGTAGTACCCCTCCCGCTGCTGGCGGAGGCGGCGGTAGTGGTGGTGGCGGATCTGATGTAGTGCTTAAGAGCATAGAAATCACTACCCCTGCTACGAAGCTTATTTATACTGTGGGAGAAGCATTAGACGTTTCTGGTCTGGTTGTTAAACTAATTTATAGTGACGGTACTTATAAAACAGAAACCGTCAAAGCTGAAAATGTTACAGGCTTTGACAGTTCTGCTCCTGCAACCCAGACTCTAACCATTACCATTGGTGGAAAAACAACCACCTTCACGGTTGAGATCAAGGCCGTGCCCGTACTGGAAAGTTTAACAATCACCCAACCAGCCGCTAAATTGGATTACTTCGTGGGAGAAACACTTGACCTTACTGGTCTGGTTGTCACAGGAACTTACAGCGATGGTACCCCTAAAATCGAAACTGTTACTCTGACTGATGTAACGGGCTTTGATAATACCGTCCCCGTAGAAAGTCAAATCCTGACCATTACCGTTGGTGGGAAAACAATCACCTTCGAAGTCAGGATTAAACCGATCGTTCTAGAGTATATAACAATCCAGACACTACCTACAAAGCAGATCTATACTGTGGGAGAAGACCTGGACCTTGCTGGACTGGTTGTTATAGGAACTTACAACTATGGTAGCCCTAAAACGGAAACCGTTTCCACGGCAAATGTTTCGGGCTTTGATAGTACTACTCCGGCAGCCATTCAAATCCTGACGGTCACCGTTGGAGGAAAAACAGCTACCTTCCCCGTAACAATTAAGTTAGCAAAGCCTTCAGCCCCTAGTTTTATTACTGCTACTCCGGTTAGTGGAACATCGATCAACGTTCACTGGAGTTTGTCTAATGGTGCGACTGGCTATAAGGTTTACCGTGATGGAAACCTAATAAAGTCAGATGTCACAGGCACTGGCTATACCGACAGCGGCTTAGACTATGATAGAACCTATTATTATTATGTCGTTGCGTATAATCAGATGGGTGACTCCTTACCTTCTGGTACCACCAGCGCAAAAACCTTCAAACTTGGCGAGTTGATTGTTAGTGGTGTTACGAATGGAGCTACGGTCAATCATGCAGTAACGATTACTGCTCAGGCCGAGGGTGAAACGGTCATGATGGCAGAAGGAAGTAATCTGCCAACGACCATGTCGGCTATCACTATTTCTACTGAGGGGGATCATACCCTTACCATTACCGCCGGGACCCAAAGCGTTACTCTTAACTTCACCATTGACACAATTGCCCCGACCGTACTAATAACCGGGGTCAATGATTCAGCAGCAACTATTGACTTTTCAACCATACCAACAATTACGAATTCAGGAGTAACCTTAAGTGTAACTCCTAGCGGAATATTCCTTGCCAACACACTAAGTGTGTTGTTAGACGGCAGCCCCTTTGATATTAACCAAGCCGTCCTACAACCTGGACAACATACTGTGACGGCTTCTGTGAAAGATGCTGCAGGAAATGTTGGCACCGCATCCGTTAAGTTTACGATCGTTTGGGATACAACTGCTCCAATCATAACCATTGGAGGCGTAGCTGAAGGAAGTACGTACGGCAGTTTGACTCCGACGGTTTCCGTAACAGGAGGAAGTAACGAATCTAACTACACGTATACGACCACAATCACCAAACCAGATGGTCTAAGAGATGTCTATTTAAAGGGAGTCAGTATTCCCCAGCTTACGGCTGAGGGCAAATATACGATCAGTGTGGATGCCCTAAATCCCAGCTATGTAGACATTACAAGTCAAAAAGTCGTCCAGTTTTGGATTGACAACAATTCTCCTACGGTTAGCATTAATGGAGTTGTAGAGGGACGGAAGTACAATACCTCGGTCACTCCGGTAATTAACTTTACCGATACAGTGGCGAGCCAAGCACTTTTGAAAGCGAACTCTCAAGCAGTGCTGACTAAAGACACCGGCACAGGTCCGGTTACAGTTCCTTATTCAATTGGGGGTACAATATCCGACGAAGGGACTTACACCCTTGTTGTATCCACCACGGATGGGGCCTTACAAATGGGGACCTCACCACTAAGAAGCTTTTCTATCGATAAGACCTCTCCGGTTATTACAGTTAATGGGGTCACGGGTGGGGCAACTTATCGTGAGAATGTCACCATGACTGCAGGGACGACCGAAGGCATGCTTATTGTTAAGGTTAATGGACAGTCGGTAGACCTTACTAGCGGCCAATATGTATTTAGTGGTGCCGACAATGCTGTTAAAGACTTTATCGTTGAAGTCAAAGCAACTGACACTGCAGGTAACTTAACCACTAACCAATTTAGTTTCAGCATTGACAAGCTTGCAGTTAGTAACATCATTACGGGTGTAACTGAAGGTCAATATCTTAACAATCTGCCAACCATTAATTTTTCGGCATACGTAGATGGAGCACCACTGCCAGCTGAGACGACGACAGCTACTTTAGATGGAAACAACTTCACTTCAGGTTCGTCGCCAACAACAGAGGGAGCGCATACTCTGGTTGTTACAACACAGTATGGTGGACAGCCTTACTCCAAAACGATTCATTTCACTGTGGATCTTACCCCTCCTGGGATTGTAGTAAACAGTGTTACTAAGAATAGTCAAGTAGTAACATCCTCCGCGATTTACGTCAAAGCAGGAGATATAGTCACCGTTACAGCAACTATCCCAGACACTGACATGCAAAGTCAAAGTTTCAGTATTGACTCACCGAGTGGCTCTGTCAGTGGAGATATATTGTTGGATGAGGGTACCACCGGATCATTTACAGGAACTTGGACCGTGGGCGGTGGAAACTCCGATAATTTAGTCCTTAATGTGTCGGGCAAGGATAAAGCAGGCAACATTAACAAAGCTCCGTGGGCACAATTGATCAACATTGATAACAGCACCCCGGAAGTGACGTTAATTACAAATCCTGCCACATCCGATGGTCAAAATGGGTACTATAAAGCAGCTGACATGACAGTTCAGCTACAAGCTGCTGTTGGAGAGGCCATTACCTATACCTTTAACCAGGATCCTCAAACCACAGATACCGACGGAACAGTCCTTCTTTCGGCGAAACAGGGACACAATACACTGACCTATCAAGTTGAGGATCAAGCGGGGAACCTTGGTGACTCAATGACATTCAACTTTGATTATGACAGCGTGCTGCCGTTAGCACCCACACAGATATCTCCTGCATCAGGTGATACAGTTCAATCGGCCATCGCAAACATTAGCGGAACAGTTGCTGCTGCCCCAGGGGATGCAAATCCGTTTGGCTCAACCGTGGTTGTTCGCAAGGACGGTGTAGACTTAGCTGAAGGGTCTGTTGCATCAGGCGGAGCATTTAGTGTCAAGGGTGTTCCTCTAAATGAAGGGACCAATTCTTTGACCTTAGTGACTGTAGACTATGCTGGAAATGAGAGCAATCCTATCCCTTATACCCTTATTTTGGATAGCACTCCACCGGTTCTGGCAGTGACCAAGGTTGACGACACTCATTACAATGTTTCTGTTAACGAACCCATCAGTAACCTAACCGCAACCTTTAATGGTACACAAATCTTAATCGATGATATCAAGAGTCTCGCTGCTTTAATGTACGAAATTACGACGCCTGCACCTCAAGTAGGAGCGAATGCGCTGTTCTTGAGTGCATCAGACTCAGCAGGGAATCTCGGTACAGGATCCTTGACTTCAAGTTACATTCCGCCCACTGTTGAACAGAATAACTTAGAGGTTAGCGGTAATGCCATGATGGATATCCCTGTCGGTGCCTTCAGTAATACCACTCAGATGACTGTACGCACAGGAACCTTTACTGGGGATTCCACGTATAAATTACTTGGCGGATCGTTGTCCTTCAACTTCAGTGAAAAACCAGTTAATCCAGTAATCCTGAAGATCTTTGTTGGAACTGGACTGAAGGGAGTTACCCTCTTCCACATTACTGAGGATGGAACAGTGGAAGCCCCGATCACTATCAATACTACAAGCGGAAGTGCAATCAGTGCTACTGATATGGTCGAAGATCAAGGATACTATTTCCCAGAGACTGGATACGTCTGGCTAAAAACCAAAAACTTCTCAGACTATCAAGCAGCCTTAGATAGTACCCCTCCGGTCATTAAATTCACCGTTACAGATCCAGTGATTAAGATCAATAAAGCTGCTATGCTCGCTGGAGCAATGAAGTTAGAGGGAACCGTTGAAGACCTCGATCCCGATGCAAAAATCACTAAGATCGAGATTGACAGAGTAGCTCAACCGGCTTTAGTAACAAACATCACTGGTAAATCCTTTGACATTCCATTGAACCTCACAGATGGCCAGCACAAAGTTAAAGTAACAGCAGAAGACAGTGCAGAAAACAGTACTACAGTTAATAAGACGTTTAGAATTGATGTAACACCACCGGATTTCAGCAATGTTGTTCTGGAAGGGTATGTTGCAGTAGATGGGGATGTCTATGTAACTAATAAGGACAGGGTAGTACTGAATTTTAAACTATCAAAGAACGCAGAGGTCTCTGTAAATGGTCAAACCGTTGGGACAAAAAATGGGGATAATTCCCTGGTTCTTGTTTTAGCAGGTGAAGGAAATAACACCTTCGTAATTGATGCCATTGATTCCTTCGACAATAAAGTAAGTGAGACATTTACTATTCGGAAGGACACCATTTCTCCGAATCTAAATGTTGAAGGAGTAAGCAACGGAGGAATTTACGCTAATGACATGGACATCCTTGTCACTTCAGAGGATACTCTAACTCCGGTTGTGAAAATCGATGGAGCTGTTCAAAGCATCACGAATGGAAGCTTTACCTACAGCGCTGCAAATTCAGGGCTGCACACATTAACAGCAACTGTGACAGATTTAGCAGGAAACACAACGACAAAAACTGTTACCTTCACAGTTGATAGCAGTACCCCGGCTTTAAGCTTTAGTGGTGTAAGCAATGGTCAAACTTATAATACAGATCAAACCTTAACCATTACAGCAACGAATGCGTTACAAGTAATCCTCACTAAAATGATGGATAATGGTGCATCTCCCCAGACGGTTCTTCTTGATGCAACAGGCGGTAGTGCAAGTGCAATTTGTCTTGACAATGAGCAATTCACTTACACCTTTATTGCCACAGCAATGAGAATCACTAGTGATGGGGCAATCAAGATGGCCAATCAAGCAATCAGCTTCAAAATTGACAAGAAGGCCCCTGTCCTGGAGGGTGCTGTTGGGGGAGTAACTCCGACAGAAATGGATTCCATTCAAGTAACAGGCTCTTTACAAGACACAGCGGATATCGAAGTTTATGTTAACGATATTCCAACGCCTTTCGTCACATTAACAGGACTTTCAGCTGGGAATTTTGTTATCTCCAATATTCCTTTAAGCAATTTGGGTGATAACATCATAACTCTGAAGGCAATTGACAAGTCTGGCAAGACCACGTCAAAAACACTTAATGCGCGGCGGGTAGTCAATGTTAAAGGCATGACAGCTGTCAATGGGCAGTTAACCCTTACCTTTAGTGGGAATGGGTCCGCTTCCCTGACAGAAGATGATTTCAATCTCACAGCCACACTCAACGGTTCTGCCTATACCCTTGTAAACTTGGACTATGCTAATGGAGTGTTCACATTTACACCCTTGGCAAAGACCGCCTCTAACCAGACCTTGGAACTCAGTTTGATTCCATCGGGAACCTCGACTAAGCTAGGCCAGGTAAAAGGCTCGCCTCAAACAGTCACCATTCTAGGCAATGCAGTGCCGCCGGCACCTAACGTTAGTGCTGATGATGTGAACAATATCATAGTGGGTATCGACAATACGATGGAGTATAGACTAAGTACTGAAAGCGATAGTCAGTATAAAAGGTACACTTCCGTTAATCCTCCAAACCTAATCGGAAATGTAACGATCCTGGTACGGCTAGCAGCAACCTCGAGCTACCCAGCCAGTACTCCAAAAACCTTGGTATTCACATTAAACCCAGTCGTTCTGACCAGCCTTGCTATCACCACGCAAGCGACTAAACTGTCTTACAACATGGGAGAAACACTCGACCTCTCAGGTCTGGTTGTCACAGGAACGTACAGTGATAACACCACGAAGGTGATATCTAACGACGATATAAATGTGACAGGCTTCAACAGTGCAACCCCAGTAACCAGCCAAACCTTAACCATAACCTATGGCGGGAGAACGACAAGTTACGTTATTGAAATCAAGGCGTATCTGACCAGCCTCGCTATCACCACTCCAGCGACCAAACTCGAATACTTTGTGGGAGAAGCACTCGACCTCACAGATCTAGTCGTCACAGGGACCTACAGTGATGGCACCCAGAAGCTAGAAACCATCACAAAAGATAATGTGACAGGCTTTGACAGTTCGGTCCTGGCAACTAGCCAAGTTCTGACGATTGCGGTAGGTAATATAACCGTAACCTACACAGTGGAAATCAAGCCAGCGCCGGTTGTTCTGACCGATCTTGCTATCAACACTACATCAGCTAAGCTGGTTTACACAGTAGGAGAAGCACTGGATCTTTCGGGTGTTATCGTCACAGGAACGTACAGTAATGGCACCCAGAAGGAAGAAACCATCACTACAGGAAATGTAACAGGCTTTGACAGTTCGGTTGCAGTAACCAGCCAAGTCCTAACGATCACAGTAGGTAATAAATCCGTAACCTACACAGTGGAAATCAAGCCGGCTTCCACCACCGTTCTGACTGGCATCGCCATCACCAATCCAGCAACAAAGCTGAGCTACTTTGTGGGAGATACTCTGGATATTTCAGGTCTCCAAGTTACAGGTACCTACAGCGACAACACCACCAAAGTGGAATCGATCACAGAAGCAAATGTTTCGGGCTTCAATAGTACGACTTCGGCAGCTATTACTTTGACCATCACTGTAGGGGGCCATACTGCAACCTACTTGGTAGAAATCAAAGCAGCTTTCGACCTCTTTGTCGATAAAGCCGTGGAAGTGTACAGCACCTTATCCGATTCAGAGAAGGCTGCTCTCTTGAGTGCCAAAAAAGCTCTCCGTGACTTCGACCTAGACGATGATCGGTGGGAAACTATTATCGGACCGCTTCTGACTTCAGAGGTAGTTGCTCGCTTTGCAGAAGACTCTGGATACTCCACATCAACCACGTCATCGGCAACCACCTCAGCAGCAATGACAGCATTGATCACGTTTATGAAGGATTTTGCAACTCTGCAGTATTCTTCGGACAGAAGCACTCTGGTAAAAAATCTGGATACCTTTAAGAACAACAATCGTACAACCTTTAGAACTCTATTTGGCAACGATTTCACCATTGAGCAATTTGCGGGCTTCTTGTTAGCGATTCAAGACGCACTTCCCGGAGTTATTAATTCCAGCGGTGTCAATCTTGCGGAGCTTGTCGGTAAATCACCTACTGATATCAAGAACCAACTTGTTGCTTGGACCAAGACTGCAACGAGTTTAGTAGCAGATCCCTCAACGAGCAAGTATCATGTCTTTGCTGACAAGCTCTCAGTACTTGGCTTGAATATGGGTGCCTTGGTTGACGCTCAAGGTCGACTAGGTGCAGTCATTGACACATCGAACGCGGCCGAAAAAGCCCTGGCTTTAGCGGCTATTCGCTCTCAAGTTCTGTGCACCATCCCGAAGACACTGACCATGAATAAGGATGAGCTCTTAGAATTTGAAATCAGCGTTAAAGGCGTAGATGAGGGTGATATCGCCCTGGTAAGTCTTCTCGACTGGTATAGTTCCAATACGTCTGCCGCAATTATTACCACTGAGACAGGCCGATATGCTTTAAAAGCTGTCGCAACAGGAACAACCACAACCACAACCACAATCACAGCCATTAAAAAAGGTGGCACACCAGGAGTAAGTTCTGAGCTCGTGCATATCACGGTCACGCTTACTGTCAATTAATTTCACGTTCCCCTATACATTAAGAATAATGTTTTAATCCTTGAAGGGGGTGTTGCAAAACTACTACGAAGTAGTTAGCAACACCCCCAACTTTCATAAAAATCCCATAATAATTATGTCGTTACAAATGAGCAGTCGAACGGAGTCATCCTTTGGTATTAACACTTCGAAATTAAATGGTAAAACTAATTGATAGCTCCCACCTAATTCGGTATAATTCCTAGTGTGTAATTTTGTTGTTTGCATAACTAAATTAGACGTTAACTGCGAGTCTTTTGGGACCCGCAGTTTTCTTTTATATAAAAACATAGCTGACGCCCACGAAGACACTGTCTTTGCACGAATTAGCCTTCTTGCAGACACTATCTTCGCACGAATTGGCCTTCTTGCAGACACTGTCTTCGCACGTATTAGCCTTCTTGTTAGCCGATAGCCACGGATGACCTAGTGGACCTGAACTGAAGCCAAGATTCCCCGAAGCTTAGCCCAAGAACCCCCAAAGCGCTGCTTACATTCCCATCAAACTTGCCTAGAGGAGCGCTTTTCTGCTAAGCGGATGCGTTTGTGGAGCCGCGCTAAGGTGAGCGCCGACGGTTCGCGTCCCCGTAGCGCGCCGCAGGTTCACATGCAGAAATGCCCAGAGGTTCGGACGCGCTCGCGAACCGTCCAGCGAGCCAGCGGCGGAACTCGCAGACGTGTGCAGAACGAAGACACCGTCTTCGCACGGGTTAACAAGCTTAAAAGCGCTCCTCCCCAGAGCAGACCCCAAATAACTCTTTATCCAAAGAACTACTCCATTTGGCAAAACAGTTGAACTATCATCCGTTTTCCTTAACTTTCAGATATAAAAAAGGGACCACTTTATACGAACCTTCAGCTCATTTTAGTTTGCAACAGCCCCTCTTTTTTTCGACTTCAAAGCAAAAAGTGTTGTTTATATTGATATTTTGTAATAAACTATTAATATAAGTCGTATTTTGGAAAATAATGGACTATGCTCAAAAGTAAAGTAGTACTTGATGTTTCCTGTTTTATAATACATACCGGATTCGAACCCTATCTTCAGGTAAAACTGACAAAAATTTAAGGAGGTAGAATTGTGAAAAAGAAAACAAAACAGAGATTAGTTAACGGTTGCCTGGCAGCGGCAGTTGCCTTTTCAACCACCCTGATCCCAATGGCTGATCCAGGCCTAGCCAACGCTGCCACACCAAATGCCCTTAATTCAGTTACTCGGATTGGGGGATATGATCAGTACGAGACTGCTGCTTTAATCGCTCAAAAAGGATGGGCAGGAACCAGTGACAATGTCGTACTCTCGTCAGGTATGAACTATGCTCTCGTCGATGCTCTGGCTGCAGGCCCACTAGCCGCCCAATTGAAGGCACCAATTCTTCTCACAGATAACGGACAAACTCTGAGCCCAGCCGCTAAAGCCGAATTACTCCGTCTGAAACCAAAAACGGTCTTCCTGACGAGCGGCACAGCAGTTATTAAATCCTCTGTTCTGGAAGAACTCAAAGCCATGGGTATAACCCCAGTCCAACTGGGCGGGTTTGATCAATATGAAACCTCGGTGAACATTGCTAAAGAAATGGCTAATCAAGGTATGGACATTTCCCAAGTTGTCCTGGCAGCTGGTTGGTTAACCCCAGCAGATGCCTTATCCATCGCTCCCATCGCTGCAGCCCAAGGGACACCCATCCTGACTACCACGAAGGATCAACTGCCTGCTTCAGTGCAAACCTATTTAGACAGCCTCAAGACTCAGCTTACGGATTCCTATGTCATGGGGGGAACGGCCGTAGTTTCTGATGCAGTTAAGGCAGCCTTGCCCGGCCAGGTCAGCCGATACTACGGTGAAACAAAATATGATACCAACCTTCAAATCTTAAAGAGTTTTGCTAAAGATTATAAGAACGACCAAGTCTACGTTGCGAACGGGGAAACCTTAGTAGATGCTTTGTCAGGAGTCACCCTGGCAGCAGCAAATGGAGCCCCGGTGCTCCTGGTAAATCAACAACTTGATACGGCTACCAAAGACTTTGTAAAATTAAACCTGTCCACGACGGACATGGTTGCCTTAGGGGGCGAGGTCGTAGTACCAAGTAGTGGCCTGGCAGACTTAACGTCAGCCGTTATGTATACAACCGACGGTGCCACTCTAGGCTCGTCAGATCCCGAGAAGCTTGCGGAACTGACGGATAGCGTTCAAATCTTAGGGGACAATATAACCTTTGCCAATGCCCAAGCAGATTATAGTGTCTATGTGAAGGGTGATAACATTACCCTTACTAACGTGAATGTCAAAGGTACAGTTTTTGTGGATCCCGGTGATACTGGCTCAGCCACTTTGGATGGGGTTACCGCTGCAAATATCGTAATTCTCTCAGGAGCATCCGATAGTATCCACCTTAAGAATACAAAAGCCAACGTCCTTACCGTAGACAGCAGCAGTAATGTTCATGTGGATGCAACGGGTGAGACCGCCATCGGGAACACGGTTGTCCGAACCTTCGCTATTGTGGATGCCAACGGCGGCTCGATTGGAGTTGTCACTATTTCCAGCACACCTGGTCAAAGCCCCGTTGTTGAGCTGAGAGGGACCTTTACCCAAGATATCGTTGTAGCCGGAAATGTTACCTTAAAAGCAGCTCCCGATGCAGTAATCCCAAGAGTCGTTGTCAGCACAGAAAATCCTGCCCAAAAGGTTACCTTAGACGGCAAGTTTAAGGCTGTACAGCAGACACTTGGTAAAGTCGCCCTCGCGCCCAATTCAACGGTAGATACTTTAAAAGCAACGACCAAGACTGAAATCACGATCCCGGTAGGTTCAAGTATTGGCTCCTTAGATACAGGCAACACAGGTACCCTCGTTGGAGGAGGCGGTAAGGCGAATGGTGAGACTACGAGTGTGACTCCAGTCGTTCCACCAACTACACCGACTACACCCACTACTCCCCCATCAACTGGTGGCGGCGGTGGCGGAGGTGGCGGAACTGATACGCCGACGCCGACGACCCCAGCTCCTACAGTTTCTTCCATTAAAAGCGCCACCTCAGGCGCGACAATCGCCAGTATTTCAGGTAATCAGATTGCCATAACTCCCATTGGCTCGGCCTTTAAAGAACCCAACATCATAGTTGACCAAAACTCTGCCATGACCATCAAAGTGACCAGATCCGGCCAAGACTATAATTTAGGGACCTGGAATTTAACCAATGCTGCTCAAGGTAATGACATCTTTTCTGTGAGTAATGCCACTAACCTAAATATCCTGGAAACGTTTGAAATACTAAAAGCGACAGGAATTAAGAGTTCAGAAATCTTTGAGGCTATTGATTTCCAGGCCATCCTAACCGCTGCTCAAGCCATGACTCCAACGAATAAGAACCAAGTGTACACGAGTACTGCTGCAATTTTTGACCAAGCCAAAAATACAAGTTCAGCTAATGCTTTTTATACGGCCCTGAATCTTCCAGATATCTATGCTGCTGCAGATTCAACAACTCAAGGCACTCTACACACTATCCTTGCAGAGGCCCTTCCTACCAGCGCTGGAGTTAGTGCAGATGCCTTGTTAAACAAAGCAACCTCAGCTGCAGCGGTTGCAACTCTGAACAATTCGGGAGAAATGAGTACTTTCTTCAATAACCTTGAATTCCAACGTCTCTTTAATGCATTATCCGCCTCTAGTCAAAAAGACGCCATCTTTACTGCAGTTAACTTCACGGCGTTGTTTGATGCCTTTGAGACCTTACCGTCTATCAATAAAACAGCAGTTTACCTCAATGCAGCCTTTATCTATCAAGCAGCTATAACCATACAGGCTGGAAGCAATGCCATTAATTACGGTGCTATCTTGCAACTGGTAATGACCAGTCCAAATACCGTGACCATGACCTTGACAAACACGAATGGAACCACACAATATACCGTTGTCAAAGGGTCATAAGAAAAAATACTTCTTTGTTAGCAAAGATCCTGGGTATTCACCAATCAAGAATACTCAGGATCTTTCTTTTTGTCCTAATTTAGGCAGGAATATCTCTTGGAATGGCGAATAATTGAAGATATTCAACTAATTGTTTTACATAATCTTCTACATATCTTCCAGCTAAAAAATGACATGCTCCAGACTGGCTTATGCTTGTGGACGTAAGGAATCACTCAAAAATTGGAGGAATTAACTTTGGCTAATAAAGCTATACCAAAACAAAGGCTAATAAAGGGTTGTTTGGCAGCGATCATTGGGTTGTCTTCGGCCTTTGCCCCGCTTGTTGTGAATGCAGCAACGCTTAGTGCTCCGAGTGCCATGACTCGAATCGGTGGAGTTGACCAGTACGCGACAGCAGCCTTGATGGCCCAAAAAGGATGGCCGGAAACATGTGACAACGTCATACTCTCAGCAGGCACAAATTACGCTCTCGTCGATGCCTTGGCCGCAGGGCCTTTAGCCGCTGCCTTGAAGGCACCGATTTTATTAACGGATGATGGACAAAGCTTAAACCCCTCAGCTAAAGCAGAGCTGCTTCGTCTTAAGCCGAAAAAGGCCTATATAACCAGTGGCACGGCCGTGATTAAACCAGCCGTTCTCAATGAATTAAAAGCCATGAACATTACTCCTGTCCAGCTTGGTGGGTACGATCAATACGAAACCTCTGTCAACATTGCCAAAGAAATGGCTAATCAGGGTGTTAATATCTCTAAGGTAACCCTTGCAGCCGGATGGGTAAGTCCAGCGGATGCTTTGTCTGTCGCGCCCATCGCTGCAGCCCAAGGGATTCCCATCTTAACCACCACTCGGGATCAGCTTCCTGCTTCAGTACAAACCTATTTGAATAGCCTTAATGAAAATGTCACGGATTCCTACATCGTGGGAGGAACCGCAGTGGTGGCTGAAACCGTCAAGGGTCAATTGCCGGGTAAGGTCAGCCGCTACTTCGGGCAGACAAAGTATGATACGAACGTCCAGATCCTGAAGGGTTTTGCTAATAACTATAAGAACGCCAAGGTCTATGTAGCCAACGGGGAGACCTTAGTAGATGCTTTAGCCGGTGTCTCTCTTGCCGCAGCTGATCGAGCACCCATTGTGCTTGTTAATCGACAACCGGACAGTGCTGCAAAGGATTTTATAAAGTTAAATATCTCAACTAACGATATGGTTGCCTTGGGAGGGGAAGCCGTCGTTTCAAGTGCAGGGATAAATGACTTAACCTCTGCAACCTCTTATACATCGGACAACGCTGCCCTCGGCTCAACAGATCCTGCAAATCCCCTTGAGCTGGCAGATAACGTTCAAATCACAGGAAACAATATAACCCTTGCTAATGCTAAAGCAAACTATAGTGTTTATCTGAAGGGAAATAACATCACCCTTAGCAACCTGACAGTCAAGGGGACGATCTTTGTCGATCCCGGTGACCAGGGGACAGCTACTCTAGATGGAGTGAGCGCTGCAAATGTGGTGATTCTCTCAGGAGCTGAAGACAGTATTCACATTAAGAACTCAAGTGTTAATCTCTTAACCGTCGACAGCAGCAGCAGCTCGGTTCACGTAGAGGCAACAGGGACTACCAACATCGGCAATACTATTGTTCGCTCCTATGCTATCATGGACGCTCAGGGCGGTTCCCTCGGCGAGGTTTCTGTAACCAGTTCACCGGGGCAGAATCCGGTAGTCGAGCTGCGAGGGACCTTCACTGAGCCGATTGTCGTCTCAGGTCAGGTGAAGCTGAAAGCCGATCTGGATACTGTGGTGCCCTCCATTGTGATTAACACTGAAAATACAGATCAAACAGTTACTTTAGAAGGAAGCTTCAAAGCCGTAGAAGTACAATCTAAAGGCAGACTTGACTTGGCTGAAAACACAAGTGTTGAAGCCATGAAAACCATTGTGAAGGCCGAGATTATGATTCCCGTAAGCTCAAAAATAGACACCTTGGACGTAGGTTCTACAGGAACGGAAACCTGGGGTGGAGGCAAAGCAAATGGACAAAACGTCAGTACCACACAGCCGACCCCTCCAGTCACTACACCTGAGGTTACTCCAACGACACCAACAACTCCGACTAGTCCAAGTACCCCGAGCACATCGGGTTCATCGGGTTCACCAAGTTCACCGAGTACGCCAAGTACACCGGAAACACCAACGACTCCGGAAACACCAACCACACCAACAAAATTAACCGTTACTTCGATAGAAGTTCTCGCTACTGATGATGTGACCCGCAAAATTTCCAGTGGGGATACGGTTGACTTTACGGGTATAAGTGGTGATGTGCGCTTCACCGGATTAAAATTAACGACGAATCAGCCATCCCCGGACATCGTGTTCACCTCGATTAGAGCGAATGGCCTGGAATTAATCCAGTCAGGGAAAACCATTAATTCAACGGTCGCAAGTAATGGAGTGGTCACGACAAAGGATCTTCTCGCAAGTCTGGATAGTGGAAACAATGGTCTCTTACTTAAGAGCTTAAGAACTATCCTCGGCTCAGGAGACCTTGTTTTTAAAGGCAAGATAGTAAAGACAGGGTATACGGATAGTGATATGATAATTGTTACCATCCACTTGGGACCTCATGTAAATTAAAGAAACAAGCAGACTTGCGGACAAGTGTAAAAGACTCTTCAGTGTGTATGAAGAGTCTTTTAGGTTCGGTTGAGGCCTACTACTCGTGTCGGTAAGAAATTATTATAGGCCAGTGGGAGGAAAAACTCAAATTACCACGAATAATATAATGTCAAACTAGTTTTAATGGGACTGATTTGGAGGTAAACATGGAAGAAGAAATCGAATTACGTCAGTACTGGGAAATGCTAAAAAAGCGTTGGGTCATCGTGGTGGTTCTGCCACTCATTGCAGCCCTCACCAGCGGAATTATAAGTTTTTTTGTAATTAAACCTGTGTATCAAGCCTCCACCACTTTGATCGTCGGAAAGAAAGCTTCCGAGTCAGGCCAAGCGGCAGTACAAATGCTCGATAATAGTGTGCTTCAAGCCAATTTGCAACTGGCTAAAACCTACGCAGCGATTGCTCAGAGCCGCACGGTTGAGCAAAATGTTATTGAAGATTTGGATCTGGAACTAACCGTCGAACAACTGAACGGTATGATCTCCATTAACCCGGTGAAGACCACAGAGATTTTAGAAATTCAAGTGAATAATACTAACCCTGATCTGGCAGCCTCAATTGCCAATTCCATGGCCGAAGAGTTTTCCAAAGCGGTTATTGAGATAAAAAAAGTAGACAGTGTCAGTATCGTAGATTCTGCAGTGACCCCCACGAATCCCGTTAAACCCAATAAAAAATTGAATGTACTGATTGCCTTTGTAGTAGGCTTAATGGCTTCGGTCGGTCTGGTCTTTTTGTTAGAATACTTTGATAACACGATAAAGACATCAAATGATGTCGAGAACTTATTGGGGATTCCGGTTTTAGGCGTTATTCCGAACTATGAAGTAGGAAAACAAGGGTAAGGAGAAGGTTTATTTGGCATTTTCATTAATCACACATGAGCAAACGAAATCTCCGATTTCAGAAGCCTATCGAACACTTCGAACCAATGTCCAGTTTACGAGTGTAGATTCCAAGACGAAAATAATCATGGTCACAAGCTCAGGCCCCCGTGAAGGAAAATCAACGACAGTTGCCAATCTAGCGGTAAGTATTGCTCAATCCGGGAAATCCATACTTATTATTGATGCAGATTTGCGTAATCCAACTCAACATAAGCTATTTGGGTTAAATAATGGGGAAGGTTTATCCGTGTTGTTAGTGCAGGATCAAGACGCGCACACCTACATCAAACAAACAGAGGTGCCTGGTGTTCATATCCTTACTGGAGGCCCTATTCCGCCGAATCCAGCCGAGTTAGTTGGCTCCCAACGGATGAAGCGTTTAATCCACGAACTTAGTGAACAATTTGACGTTGTCCTGATCGATACTCCTCCTATTATCGCCGTAACAGATGCCGCCATTCTCGCTCAGGAGGTTGATGGGGTCATCCTAGTCCTGGCGTCAGGTGAAGTGAACAAAGAGTACGCCCAACGCGCCAAAGAGCAGTTAGATAAAGTAGGGGCTAAGATCCTTGGAGCAGTTCTCAACAAGGCGGACATGAAAACCAGTGAGTACTATTACTACTACTACTATCATGGGTCTGACGACACCAAGAAAAAGCACAGAGGGCATAAACATCGCTAATAAAAGGTAGGGACAATTCATGATTTGTCCCTACCTTTTATTAATCAGTTCTAAGTAAAGAATGTTGGAAAAAAACGGATGAAAAATGGGAAATACTAAAGTATAATTATAAAGTAAACCACTAAAGGAGCGTGTTCTTGATGCCATTACCACAGGAAGGAAAAAAATACACGTATGCTGATTACTTAACCTGGCCTGAGGAAGAACGATGGGAGATTATCGATGGAGTACCCTATATGCAAGCGGCTCCAACCTGGCAACATCAGGCAATATCCGTAGAACTAACTTCACAATTTAATGCTCATCTTAAAGGAACACCGTGTAGAGTATTTGCTGCTCCATTTGATCTTTGTATTCCTGAGGATAACGAAAGAGATGAAGAAATCTCTAATATCATCTCCCAGCCCGATATAGTCGTGATATGTGATGAAAGTAAGCTTAGAAAAACCGGATATTTCGGGGTTCCGGCATTAGTTATTGAGATTTCCTCGCCGTCCACTGCCAGAAAAGACAAGCTTTTGAAGTTTAACCATTTTGAAAAGGCTGGAGTGCCAGAATACTGGATTGTTGAACCCGAGAACAAGCTGGTAAGTGTGTTTACTTTGCAGGAAAACGAGAGATACGGTAGACCTGAAATTTATGCAGAAGATCATGTGATTAAAGTAGTATCGATACTCTCAGAATTTGAAATAGAGTTAAGTTCAGTCTTTGTTTAGAAACGAGCATAGCCATTGATCACCTGTTGTTGTGCCGATGAGCCTTTATAGAATAAGCTGAGCTATGGTCATATCTGAAGTATGCTTATTGACGCTAAGTAAGGTGGTGACACCCCTTGGACATAACTGCGGTAGACCATGAACCTATTCAAGTAGACGACCTGCATGAGCTGTTGGAGAAGAACTCCTTCGACCTCAGGAGTTTTCTGAAGATCGGACTTAAGACCGCTGAAGCAGTAGCTCTCCTTCACGAGCAGCAGGTCGTTTACAAGAACATCCACCCCGGCAATATTATGGTCAGTTCAGATAGAGAGAGAGTTAAGCTTAAAGCTTTGAATCCAGCTGCCTCTGGTCCTCCTTCAGACTTACGTTACATATCGCCCGAACAAACCGGCAGATTCAATCGAAAGGTCGACTATAGGACAGATCTCTATTCCCTGGGAGTAGTTCTCTATCAGATGCTCAGCGGTGAGCCCCCCTTTAATGCTGAGGACCCCCTGGAGTTGGTTTACGCACATCTAGCGAGAGAAGCCAAGCCTTTAGTCCAGCTAAACCCCAAAGTTCCCCCCGTCTTGTCCAACATCATTCACAAACTCCTGCGAAAAAAACTGGAGGATCGCTACCAAACCGCCTACGCCCTCCGATGCGACCTAAAGAAATGTCTCGATCGTCTCTGTCACAAGGAAAAGGACAAGGATCAGGATCAAGTTGATCTAATCGAAACCTTTGAAATCGCCCAATTTGATCAGCCGAGAAGATTTCCTGTATCCAACCAACTTTATGGCCGTGAAGCCGAGCAAGAGACCCTTAAGCAGGTGTATGAACAAATAAAGCAGGGCAGGCAGGAACTAGTCTTCGTCTCTGGTTATGCAGGGGTTGGGAAAACCTCCCTCGTCAATCGGTTCTTGGAATATGTACGGGAAAATAACGGCAGCTTTTCAGTGGGTAAATTCGATCAGTTTAAAGGCAATGTTCCCTACACTGCGTTTATCCAGGCTTTCCAAGCTATTCTGCGAGAAATACTGTCCGAAACTCAAGCCGTCGTCCTACACTGGAAAGAGAAGATACTCAGTGCTCTTTCCCCCAATGCTCAACTCATCGTCGATATCATCCCTGAGCTTAGCAGGATCATCGGTCCTCAGCTGCCGGTGGCCAACTTAGCCCCTAAAGAGGCTCAAAATAGGTTTAATTCCGTCTTCCTGAAGTTTATCCAACTCTTTGCTACTCGTGAAAGACCCCTTGTACTCTTTCTAGACGATCTGCAATGGGCAGATCTATCGAGCCTGCGCCTGATTGAACAGCTCGTCTTTGATCCCTTCGGATTTAGCATGATCATTGGAGCCTATAGGGATCATGAAATTGATTCGACTCATCCCCTTCAGCGCCTCTTCTATCAACTTAAAAGAGCAGGCCTGGACGTTGAATTCCTTGTTCTTAATCCCTTGGAACTAACTCAGGTCAATAGTATGATCTCTATGGCCTTGAATCGTCCACTTAATGAATCCTTACCTTTAGCGAAAGTCTGTCTCGAAAAGACGAAAGGAAACCCCTTTTTCTTAATTCAGTTTCTAGACATGCTGAAAGAGGAAGGACTTCTAAGCATGGAAACCCAACACCCTACCTGGGCTTGGGATCTTTCGGGCATCTTGGGCTGCAAGGTCACAGACAATGTCGTCGACTTGATGATTTCAAAAATCAGCAAACTCCCCCGGTCAATAGTAGAGCTGCTTAAACTGGCTTCCTGTATCGGGAATGGTTTTGATGTGCACACCCTGGAGATTGTAACGGGAAAGCCCCGTGGAGTCATCGAGGAAACTCTCGCAGAGGGAATTGAGTCAGGACTGATTCAAGAAAAGGGCGGTCAATACAGCTTTTTCCACGACCGAGTGCAGCAAGCCGCCTACTCTCTCCTCGAAGATAAGACTAAAATAACCACACATCAAAAAATTGGCAAATTGTTATATTTTAAGCTGACAGAACAAGAACAAGAAAATCGCCTCTTTGAACTCGTGGATCATTTGAACATTGCCCTAAACTTAATCAATCATCCCAGTGAACGATACTCGCTGGCGAATCTGAACCTTAAAGCCGGCAAAAAGGCCAAAGCCTCATCTGCCTATGAACGAGCTCTCGACTATTTCAACTTAGGAAAACAGCTATGCCCTCAAGAAGCTTGGATTGACCAATACCCTTTCATGGTGGAGCTGCATATTGAACTTGCAGAAATGGCCTATGTCTGTACACAGTTCGAACGTATGGAAGAGATCGCAGCGGAAATCTTGGTTCACTGTCAAGACATCCTGGATCAAGCAAGAATCTCAGAAGTCATGATCTCCACCTATACTGCCAAAAATCAATTGGAAAAAGCAATGGCAACTGCGGAAAATATTCTGGAGTTATTAGGAATCCACTTCCCACGGAAGCCTCATTTAGGACATGTTCTCCATGAGTATCTGAGAGTTGTCTGGGCATTACGTGGTAAGCGGAGTGATGACTTGCTAAATCTACCCCCGATGACGGATGAAAAGTATCTTACCATCATGCGAATCCTCAACAGCATAGGGATAGGCAGCTACTCCGCTTCCTACAACACGATTATCCTGATCGTGCTAAAAGCCCTGCGTATTTCTCTGAAATACGGCATCACAGAAGAAACCATCGTGGCCTATTCTGGTTACGGATATATTGTGAACATGCTTTTAAAAAAAGCAGATAGGGGGTATGAGTTCGGACAACTAGCTCTCAAGCTGCAGGATAAACTGGGAGTTAATCGCTTTGACAGTAAGATTCGCATGATCTTCAACATGGTCATCAGACATGGCAAAGACCCACTTAGAGCGACCTTAGAGGATTTTCCTCAGACCTATTTAAGTGGGTTTGCTGCCGGAGACTTACTGTCTGCAGGCCACTCCATCATGCAGTACTTTGTCTATTCCTATTTTTCCGGACGGCGACTTGCTGTCATCGAGCAGGAAATGCAGGAACATCAGAAGGCCATGAACAGAACAGGGCATGAAACCTCCCTTCGCCTCTGCCAACTCTATCGGCAAACAGCCTTGAATTTTGCCGGATCGACTCCGGATCCCTGTACTTTGGTGGGAGATTATTTCGATGAAAGAAGCCTGCTGCCAATCTATACGAAGTCCAATGACCGGACGATTGTCTTCAACATCTACTTTCACCGTATGATTCAGTTTTTCTATTTCCACCAATCCAAGCAGGCTTTAGAAAATCTACCCTTTGTTGAAGAATACCTTGATGGTGTCCTGGGAACCTTCTGCCTGCCCTTAGTTCATTTTTACGGCTCCTTAGTAATTGCAGCAAACTATGAAGCCCTAAATCTCCCGAAACGTTATCAGAGCAAAAGAAAGATCAAGCGGAGCATACGAGCCTTAGAAAAGTTATCCCAGACAGCTCCGGAAAATATCCTCAACAAGTTGTATCTGCTCAAAGCCGAAAAGGCAAGACTGATCAGAAATGACCTCGCAGCCGCTACATACTACGACTTAGCCATCAAGTTCGCTGGAACCCACCAATTTATCCAAGAGGAAGCACTGGCTAACGAATTAGCGAGTGAGTTTTATCTTTCCAGAGGGAGAGATGTCTTGGCCGGATTTTATCTTAACCAAGCAATTGATTGCTATCAGGCCTGGGGAGCTCGGGCTAAAGTAGAAGAACTGCAAAACCGGCATCCGAAGCTTTTACTGAGGGCGCACTCCAGAGCAGGACCTGCGGAGGTCCCGGATATGGATCTATCCTCGATTCTCAAGATCGGTCAAGCAATTTCCAGCGAAATCGTCTTAGAGGACCTGCTGAAGCTGCTCATCCAGATCATGCTCCAAAATTCCGGTGCCCGAACCGTGGTATTCATCCTCAATTATGACAACAAATTAACCATTGAGGCGGAAGGAAATGTCGAGGATAACACGATCCGACTCTTAGAGTCCCTTGATTTGGACCCGGAAAGCACAGCTTTACCTATTAAGCTAATCACCTATGTGGTCAGAACGGGAGAAACCATGACCTTGGACGGTGAACAAAGTGAGACCTCCGTCCTCTGTCTGCCGGTAATCATCAAAGGAAAAGTAATCGGCCTGTTTTATCTGGAGAATAACCTGGCCCCGGGTATCTTCACGAGGGAACGTCAACACGTCTTGCAATTATTATCCTCCCAGATTGCAGTTTCCCTGGAAAATGCCAAACAGTATAAAAACCTGGAACGGATTATCTCAGACCATACCCAAGCACTCAGGGAAAAAAATATCGCCCTTAGCGAAAGTAACCTCAAGCTTGCGGAAGCCAATCAGAACAAAACTCGCTTTGTGGCCAATGTAAGCCATGAAATCCGAACCCCTCTCCAAGGAATCATGGGCATGACCAGCCTCCTAAAAAAAGACCGTAGGTACAATGAAGATTATGTGAACCTGATTCAATCCTCTGCAGAATCTCTCCTGGGAATTATTAACGATATCCTGGACATCTCCAGAATAGAGTCCAATCGTTTGGTGATTGAAGAGAGAGCGGTTAACCTGAGGGACGTACTGAGGCCAATCCTGGCCAACTATAAGACCCAAGCCAGTGAAAAGGGAATACACATAGTGTCAAAGATAAGTCCAGACCTCCCGGAATACCTGATGGGAGATTCTTTGCGAATCGGTCAGATTCTGAATAATCTTTTGAACAATGCGCTCAAGTTTACCCACCAAGGGAACGTGGAACTTAAGGTTAGTGTTCTTGCAGTCCCTGAAAGGAAGGTGGAGGTTCAATTCAGGGTTAAAGATACGGGAATCGGGATACCCCAAGCAAAACTTCAGACCATTTTCGAAAGTTTTTCCCAGGTGGATAGCAGCATTACCAAGAAATATGGGGGTACCGGACTGGGACTGACCATTGTCAAGCGGCTGGTAGAATTAATGCAGGGGCAGATTAAGGTGGAAAGTAAGGAAGGAGAGGGTAGTACCTTTCGTTGTTTCCTGCCTTTACGTAGGGCAAGTCAGCAGGAGATTGCCGAGACAGAGGATTGCTTTAATTACGATGCTCAAGAAAAGGAGAATCTAAAGCGCTTAAAAGTTATAGCTGCCGAAGATAATCTAGCCAATCAGACGTATATCAAGCACATCTTGGCTTATTATAACTGTGACGTCACCATTGTAAATAACGGCTTTGAATTAGTACAAGCCTTGAAATTGCAGGAATACGACTGTATTTTAATCGATAAGAATATGCCAATCATGGATGGCTTGGAGACTACTAAAATCATTCGTGCCCTTGAAGCTCGCACAGGAAAACATATCCCTATCGTCGCTTTAACGGCCTCAGCCATTCTCGGAGATCGAGACAAACTTCTCGAACAAGGTATGGATTACTACCTGGCCAAACCGATTCAAGAGAAAAAATTAATTAGCATCCTGAAGCAAATCCGTCCTACAGTAGACTTTGATCATGATATACTTGAAAGAGACAATCTTGAGTTGGGTCGAGAACAGGATGATACATTAAAAGATAGCCAACTGATAGATATTGAAGTGTTCCTGCAAGAAGCCGAGTTCTTCGGCCGAGACGTGATGCTTTTAAGTATCGAGGACTTTTTAGGAAATCAGCAGACTTGGCTGGAGGCTATAAAGGCGGATTTGGAGGCCAATGACCCGGAGAAACTAGAAAAAAGCGCCCACCGATTGGCAAGCGCTCTATCCTGTCTCTATGCTATGAAGGTTTTTAAGCTCGCTGGAGAGCTTGAGCGAGAAGCACAGGCCAGGGATTGGCCCAGATCACAAAATCAGTACCAAGCACTCTTAGAGTTAATGCCCTGTCTGATCGAGGAACTCCAGAGGGTTAAAGAGATATTGGCAGACGATAGCCGACATTTCTGACCGTCTCGATCAGCAGGGGACTTTGCCCTATCTCTTCAATCTTTTTTCGAATCCTCCGGATATGGACATCCACAGTGCGAGTTTCCCAAAAACCATCTTCCGACCAGACAGCATCTAAAATTTCGCTGCGTGAGAAGACTCTGCCCGGCCTTTTGGCTAGAAAACACAAGAGCTCAAATTCTTTAAAGGATAACTGCAGCTCTTGGTCGTTTAAAGTGACTTGGCGAGTAGCCAAGTCCATCACTAAGCCACGGTAGGAAACCTTGGCAGAAGACGACTTAAGGGGATCCGTCCTGCGCAGGACAGCCTTGATGCGGGCAATAAGCTCGTGATAGCGGATAGGTTTGGAAATATAGTCATCGGCCCCTAATTCCAGGCCGATCACATGATCGATTTCGCTATCCCGGCTAGTCAGCATGAGCACGGGTATCAAGCCATAGATGGGATGCTGCCGTATCTCTTTAAGAGTACTGAGGCCGTCAATACCGGGTAAGATGACATCTAATAAAACCAGATCGATTTCCGTGGCTTCTAGAACCCTAAGAGCATCTTCACCGGATTCTGATTTAAAAACCTGATACCCATTTTTACTCAGGGCCGACTCAAGCATTCTCAAGACACTGTGGTCATCATCGACGATTAAGATGTTAGTACTTGACATAGTGCCCCCTCTTTTGCTTAATTAAAAGTTCAATGGAAATATATATATAAATTTTAATATTTTACATTATTGTAACATAAGTTTGAAGAAATGTTACTTTAATTTGGTAAATTTTATCTTAGCCTTCTAAATGTCAAGATCTAACTGCATATTTCCAAAATTTTCTTTAGGCAATTTGTAGAGGAGAATTCAAAAAAATGACGAATATTAGAACTTAAAACAGAGTAGGCATGTAGGAGAGTTTAGATGATTGATATACATAGCCATATCCTTCCTGGCCTGGACGATGGGGCAAAAACTCTGGAAGATACACTGGGAATCGTACAGCAGATGTACAAGGCAGGGTGTCAGACTATCATTGCTACCCCTCATGTGTTAGAGGGATACGAATTCTTAAGCCCTGAGGAGATTCTAGCAGCAACAGAACAAGTCCGTGAGCGTGTAGCCGAGGCAGGAATCCCAGTTGAAGTTTTGCCAGGTGCAGAGAATTATATCTTTCCTGAAATGGGCAAGTGGGTGCGCGAGGGTAGACTATTAACCCTTGGGAATACCAGGAAGTATCTTCTTTTAGAACTGCCAATGCTGGAGATTCCCCAGTACACGGAACAGGTTTTTTTTGAGCTGCAGGTTCAGGGGCTAACTCCGGTTCTGGCCCATCCGGAACGAAATAAAGGGCTGATCGATCAGCCGGAGTGCTTAATTGAATGGGCTAAAAAGGGGGTGCTCTTTCAGTTGAACCTTAGAAGTCTGAGCGGGAGATATGGTCCGCAGGCTCAGGAGCTGGCTGAGATTTTGCTCCGGAGTAAGCTAGTTCACTTTGTTGGGTCGGATGCCCATCGGCCGTCCCAAAGGGACTCGGTTTATCTGGAGGCACTGCAGGGAATTGAGGGGATTGTTGGGGAGGAATGCTGCCGGGAAGTGATGGTGAGGAATCCTCGAGCGATTCTGGCAGGGGAGGCTTTGGAGGGTGAGAGGGAGTATACGCTGGAAGGGCCGGTTAGAAAGAAAAAAATGAACAGGTTTTGGAGTTTGTTTCGGAGATAGGGGGGTAAGGGAAGGAGTAGTGTCAAAGGGGGAGGTTCTTTTGGCGAAAATACATGGAAAAACGGGAATTATGTAGGAATTTCGTGGGTTTCTTATGAAGGATATTCTTTACTTTTAACGAAATATTATATAGTGTACATTTGTCCTAGGACTGTGGACCTATAAGGATAGGGGCAGGGTAGGATTTTTAACCCATAAAAGGGTTAAAAATCTTTGTATTTTAATACATAAGCAATACTATTGTTTATATTTAGTGGGGTCCCAAATGATATGGAACCGTAAATCCTTCTCTTTAATGCTAATTGACTCAGTGCTGTTAACCTAGCTGCCTTTGGAAGTATGCGAGTATCAGTGAACTTCTTTCGATCATTTATGCAGGTGAGGTCGGAACGGGTAGTGGTGTACTCGTTATTTATTTCTTAGACCAGATGCGGTGTCTGGACACGGACCTATAACGTTGCAGAGATCTCGGACTTGACCCAAGTAAAAACCTTTGTGTTAATTTCCACTGATAAGGCCATCAATCCGCCGAGTATTATGGGAGCCACGAATACGAGTAGCCTAGATGATCATTCAAAGTTTAGATCGACGATCCCAGATACGTTACGTCGCTTGTCCGCTTTGGCAATGTCTTAGAGAGTCGAGGGAGTGTCATTCCGACCTTCAAGAAACAGATTGCCAAGGGGGGTGGCCCAGTAACCGTGAATCATCCCGAGATGGTTCGTTACTTTATGACCATTCCTGAGGCAGCCCAACTCGTGACCCAAGCAGGCGCCATGGCTCAGGGTGGGAGTTTTCATTCTGGATATGGGAAAACCCGTTAAGATTGTTGATTTGGTAAGGGATTTGATTCGGTTGTCAGGGTTTGAGGTGGATATTAAGGTTGAATTTACGGGCATACGTCTTGGTGAGAAGTTGTATGAGGAATTACTTACAGTGGAGGATGGGACGACGAGTACGAAGCATCTGAGGATTTTTGTGGCGAAGGCTCGTGAGGTGGAGGTTGTGGGGGTTGGTTCAGATGGTTAGGGAGAGGGGGAAGGAGTGGGAGTTGCGATGTAGGGTAGAGTTTATGTGAGTCTTTAGAGAGATATACGTTTGAAGGGATAAGTTTGGAGGGGTTAGATGAGAAGTTTATAATTCTTTTTGGTCTTATTTATATAGTGGACTAGTAAAGGGGAGTTAAAATGGGAGCATCAGTCCTTAAGTTACCATTAACAACATTGAACCAAAGAATTTACCTATCATCCCCACATATGAGTGATGAAGGTTATGAAGTGGAGTACATGAGAGAGGCTATTGAAACAAACTGGATTGCTCCACTTGGGAAAAACGTGAATGAATTTGAAAACGAACTGACCGCAAAGGTTGGAGCTAAAGCTGCTGCGGCACTTAGTTCAGGGACTGCTGCAATTCATCTGGCCTTAAAAGCGGTTGGAGTGGGTGAAGGCAAGGAGCCTAAACAAGATACCGTTTTCTGTCCAACGTTAACCTTTGCGGCAACGGCTAATCCGATCATCTATCAAAACGCTACTCCGGTATTCATCGACTCGGACGAGGCAACGTGGAATATGTCACCGGTGGCTTTAGAGAAGGCGTTCCAGAAATATGAAGGCAGAGTAAAAGCGGTAGTCATTGTCCATCTCTATGGGTTATCCGCTGACATTGATAAGATTACCCAGATTTGTGACAAGTATAATGTTCCTTTGATTGAAGACGCCGCTGAATCTTTAGGAACACTGTATAAAGGAAAATATACAGGAACCTTCGGGAAGTTCGGTATTTATTCATTTAATGGGAATAAAATCATCACGACTTCAGGTGGCGGGATGCTCGTTGCCAATGATGAAAATGATGCTGTGGAACGAATCGAAAAAGTGAAATTCTGGGCGACACAATCCAGAGATCAAGCCAGATGGTACCAGCATAGTGAAATAGGTTATAACTACCGTATGTCAAATATCGTTGCCGGTATCGGCAGGGGGCAACTCAAGGTTTTAAATCAGAGGGTTGCAAAGAAACGGAAGATATTTGAGTTTTATTCGCGTGAGTTGGGAGTATTAGAGGGTGTCAAGATGATGCCGGTCAATGAGTGGAATGAGCCGAATCATTGGTTAAGTTGTATTACTCTAAGTGGTAAAATCAGTCCTTTAGACATTATCGAGACGTTGGAAGCGGAGAATATCGAGTCGAGACCTGTCTGGAAGCCGATGCATATGCAGCCGCTCTTTGAGGGGAATGACTTTATTGGTGATGGCGTAGCGGAGAAGATATTTAGAAATGGCGTTTGCTTGCCAAGCGATACGAAGATGACTGATGAGGATTTAGCTAGGGTAGTGAAGATAATTAAGGAATTGTGGAGATAGGGATGCAAATAGAGGCTAAACAAAATGAAACAACTGTGAACTTTCCTCAAAAGCTAGGACTTTATACAAAGTTTTTTAAAAGGCCAATGGATTTCATTTTATCGTTGATTGCAATAATCGTGCTAAGCCCGGTACTGCTTATTACAGCGTTACTGGTACGTATTAAACTGGGTAGCCCAGTTATATTTAAGCAGAAACGACCAGGTTTGAATGGTAAGATATTTACCCTCTGCAAATTTAGAACTATGACTGATGAAAGAGATTCAAGTGGAAACTTGCTACCTGATGAAACAAGGTTGATAAGGTTTGGCAGAATATTACGTTCTACAAGTTTGGATGAATTACCGGAGTTGTTCAATATCCTGAGGGGTGAAATGAGTGTAATAGGGCCAAGGCCTCAGCTCATTAAAGATATGGTTTTTTTTAACGAAGAGCAGATGAAGCGACAGTCTGTCTTACCAGGACTTAGCGGACTAGCACAGGTGAATGGTCGTAACTGTATATTGTGGGAAGATAAGTTTAAGTACGATTTGCAATATATAGATAATATCACATTAATTGGCGACTGGAAGTTGATATTTCAGACTATTATTAAGGTCTTTAAGAAAAGTGGTATTCATGCGGAAGGAATGGCTACGGCTGAGGACTTCGGTGACTATTTACTTAGGACAGGGAAAACGAGTCAAGCGCAGTATGACGCTGGACAGGCTGAAGCTAAAGAATTATTGAAATTATAAAGGAACGATCAGGTGACTATGGAAAAATACAGTGTTTTGATGTCGCTCTATAAAAAGGAAAAACCTGAATACCTACAGCTTGCCATAGACAGTGTGTTGAACCAGACGGTTCCACCTGATGAAATAGTTATTGTGAAGGACGGTCCGTTGACAGATGATCTGGATGACGTTCTTCAGAAGTACACAACTGCACATCCTACGCTGTTCAACATCGTGCCGAGTGAGAAGAACCTTGGCCTTGGATTGGCACTTAACCTCGGCTTACAGCACTGTAAAAATGAACTGGTCGCCCGTATGGACACAGATGATATGGCTAAACCTGACAGATGCGAGAAGCAGCTCAGGGTGTATGAATCCACGCCAGACTTGTCTTTGCTTGGCTCCAGTGTGGATGAATTTTATTCTGACCCTTCGCAGGTTGTTTCCCGTCGAGTTGTTCCTACCGAGCATAAAGCGATATATGAGTATGCCAAGAAGCGTAGCGCCTTTAACCACCCGACAGTAATGTATAAGAAGAACAAGGTGTTCGAAGTCGGTGGATACGGTGATCTAAGGAGAAATCAAGATGTAGATCTATTCGGTCGTATGCTTTTCTCCGGTTGCATAGCGGGGAATATTGAAGAGAGCCTACTGTGGTTCCGCTCCAACGACGATCTGGCTAAACGTCGTAAGAGCTGGGAGAACACGAAGAGCTACATTGACACTATTAAGAGGTTCTGGAAGATGGGCTATTCGAGTTTCGGTGATTACCTGATGATTGCAGTAGCGCAGACGGGAATGTTCCTGATGCCAGTGAAGCTCCAGCATTGGGTATATAAAAAGTTTTTGAGAGGATAAAGATAATGTCTAATGAGGTTTGTAATGCGCCAAGGTTTTCAATAATAATCCCTGTCTATAATGCTGCCAAGTATATAGGCAAGTGTTTAGACAGTATACGAAATCAAACTAACAGAGACTTTGAAATTGTCTTAGTTAATGATGGATCAACAGATGAAAGCCTTAGTGTTGTTGAAAACTTCAAAAATGACAATCAAGAGTTAAATGTTAATATTTACAGTCACACAAACCATGGCGCTGGCTATACTAGAAATCGCGGTATAGATGAGTCAAGAGGAGACTACTTGGTTTTTATTGACTCAGATGATTATGTAGAGCCGGATTATCTTCAATCTGTCAGCGATGTGTTGGATAAAGAAGATTCGGATGTAGTATTTATTGATATTGTTAGGGAAAGAGAAGACGGGAGCGTAATTGCATATGAAAGAATGAGCGACTATCATTCCTTGTCGAAAGATAGGATGATTCGCCAACAGCTCACAGGTAAGATGCCGTGGGGCGGTTGTCGAAAGATAGTTCGCGGAAGTATCGTCAGGTATGATAATATCAGATACGGAACAATAAAAACAGGCGAAGAGAGCATCTTTAGTTTTAGAGTACTAGAAAAGGCTGAAAAGATGTCTTTCATTAATGATGTGGTTTATCACTATGTTGATGCAAGCAACAGTTTGACATCAAGTGACAAAATCACCAATCCAATCAGTGTGTTTTGCTATATTTACGACTATTTTTCTGAAAATAGCCTTTTGGAAGAGTATGGGGAAACGATAAATTCTTTGGCTGTAACTACAGTAGCAATAGTAACAAATATCTTAGCGCAACAAGAGAAATTCTTCTTTGCCGTAAAAAAAGCAAAAGAGATTCGAAGAGAGTATACATCCTTTTTATCCGGACGGGTTGACAAAGATTCTCTTGAAAAAAGAGTTGCAATATGTTTACCATGGATTAAAATGGGTGTTTTAGTTCCGATAGCATTAGCTTCTCGGTTACAGCGTACGTATAAGAGATTGGGAGGTAAAAAATGAAAGAAATAAACTACTGGCTAATGAAGTTACGATATCGTCTTAGCGGTAGTAACAAAGAAGTTATATCTGACTATTTTAGGAAGATGGGGATGCATATAGGAAAAGACTGTAATATTTGTACGAATATTACGACAACAGAACCCTACTTAATACATCTTGGTAATAATGTTACCCTGGCGGGAGGATGTCATCTGGTGACACACGATAATTGCGTCAGCAAGATATTACCAAATACTACGGATTTATTTGGAGATATAAGAATAGGGGATAACTGTTTTGTTGGTAGCTATTCTATAATTATGTATGGTGTAACATTGGCAGATAATATAGTAGTTGCCGCTGGCAGTGTTGTAACCAAAAGTTTTAATCAAGAACGAATTATTATTGGTGGCAACCCTGCTCGAGTGATAGGCGACTGGGATTCTTTCATATCGAAATACTCGGATTGTGCTTTTAACTTAAATGAAATACTATCCGATGAATTTCAAAAAAATATTGAGAGTTCGGCTAAATTAATTACAAGGAGAAACGGTTGTGGAGAATAAAGTTAGTGTTATTATTCCGGTTTATAATGTGGAGAAGTTTTTAAGGAAATGTCTCAAATCGGTGATTACGCAGAGCTTTAGAAATTTAGAAATAATCGTTGTAAATGACGGTTCAACAGATACATCTCCAAAGATTTGTGAAGAATGTGCTAAGCTTGATAGCCGAATAAAGGTTATAAATAAGACTAATGGAGGACTTTCGGATGCGAGAAATGCTGGCATGATACATATGACAGGTCAGTATATCGCATTTATCGATTCTGATGATTTTATTGATAGAGAATACATTCGCGTACTATACGATAACGCTATTAACAACGATGCTGACATATCAATTTGTAATTATGAACAGATAAACGAAGGCGAAAACCCAATAGTAAGTGCGGATGAAAACCAGGATTTAAGATTTTTTGATCGTAAGGAAGCAATGTATGCCCTTTTTTCAGATGAACTCAAAATGCAGTTTACAACCGCATGGGGGAAACTTTATAAACGAGATATTTTTAATGATATTCAGTATCCAAAAGGAAGAAAATACGAAGATACATCCATTGCACATCTGACGTACGATAGAGCGATTAAAACAGTGTATACCGGCAAAAAGATGTATTACTACGTTATCCGTAGCGGAAGCATAAAAAAAAGTGAAAAATTTATCGATACAGACATGATACAAGCCACTTATGATAAGCTTCAATTTTTCAAGAACTGGGGAGATAAATATCTGATATCAAGAAGTTATTGTGATTATTTAACATGTGCTATGGGTATTTATGCAAGAATGCCAAAGGCAAGTAGTAAATTGATTGAGAAGAGAAATAATATTTTTATTGATGTAAAAAAAATATTGGCTGAAATGACTGGAAGAGGAATTGAAGGAAGTATAGTTTTTCGTTTGCGAACCAATATATTTCTTTTACTGCCTGAAGTATATACTCGTCTCATAAGAATACGATAAGAGAGCGTAGCGTACATAGAATATGAATGTAAAAATGAAAAAGAGTTATTTTGTCAGTAAGGACATATTAATATTTTTTATTGAATGGCTTATTTGGTTCATTCTATCCTTAATCTTATGCTCAGGCGTAGATGATTTATTTAATAACGTTCATGCCGCTCTATATGTTTTCTCTGTGATAGGTGTAATTCAGTTTGTTCGTGTTTCTCTTAGCATAAAGAGGATGCAGGGGCAATTGTTTTCTCCATACTGGTTATTTTATTGCTTTTTATTTGTATTTAGTTACGGACAATTTGCAATGTGGGCATTCGGGATTCATTACGAAACCGAAATGACGGTAACAACTTTTATAAGGTATATTGATGAATTTACAGCATTAAAAATACAAGTACTAAGTTTGCAGCTATTTTCAATATTCCATATTGGGGCTTTATTAGCATTTGGTTTTCGGCATAATAAGACTGAAATTACTTATAAGGTTGAAGCTGAAAACTCAGTATTGAAATTCATTGCGTTGCCAATTCTAATAATATCAGGGGCAATTAATATTACATATACCTATATTGGATTCAATATGGCATCTTCAATAGGATACTCGGCCTTGTTTGACATAGCAATGCCACCCCTGCTTAAGTATTTAAGCTATATGTTTATCCCATCCATTTTCTTAAATCTAATAGTTCGTGGTTTCAGTAAAAGAGCATTCACTATTCTTTCCAGTATTTTTTTGCTGTATGCAATTCCGCTACTTATTATAGGAGACAGAGGCTCTTGGGTGTATTTTTTGGGTCCATGGCTCTGGTGTTTTATCAGATATGTAAATATTCCATCTCAGACTAATGGTGCTATATCTGCTAAAAAATCAAGGAAAAAGATGATTATTAGCATAATTCTTGTTGCTCTGATTATTTATTCTTCAGCATTATTTGTTTCGGTAAGAGATGTAGGCAGGGATAACTTGGCATATGATGATTTTTCTTTCGGTAACCTATTCTTACCCTTTGTAAAACCGTTCTTTGAAATGGGACAGTCTGCTGGGTTGCTTGGGGTAATCGAGCAAGACGGATTATATAAAACGTGGAGTTACGGAAACACTTACAATGCTGCTATCTTGGGAATGGTGCTGCCGAGTATTAGAGCACTCTTTGGATACTATGTTTTCTATATTGAAAATTGGATGTCTCAATATTTACAAATGGGAAATTATGGAGTTGGATTTTCAGCTTTCGCTGAGGCATATCTAAATGGTGGTCCGCTTTTTTCGTGGTTCTACATGTTGTTGTATGGCTATTTTATAGGGTCACTAGCACTTGTGAAAAAGGAAACACCAAAAACGAATTATAGAAAGTTGTTTATTGTTCTTGCAACAGTTACAGTCTTAGGACCTAGTGTTAGAGCAAGTATGGACTTGTTCTTACGTCAGTTCTTCTGGGGTGTTCTGACTGTACTTTTGATTACTACCGCTTTATCTCCGCGGTTGAGAAGATTTCCTGCATCAACAAGAACAATTGAGGGGAAAGATGAAGGCTAGCAGTATGGATTCAAATCTATCGATAATTGTTCCAGCACATGATTCATATAAGGATGTTGTTATTCTGTGGGAGAAGGCAATTAGTAAATACTGGAGCGATTGTCCCTATAGAATTGTGTGGGCAAATGGGACTGAAAGAGTTGATAGTAGCATCATCGAGGAAGTTCGGACCGGGGAGAACGCGACCTTTGCTCAGAGAGTGCTTAACGGAATCAATGCCGTTAAAACTGATTATGTATTAATATGGTGTGAAGATTTTATTCTATCGAAACCAGTGCAAACTGAGTCAATATTAGCAATAGTTGACTTAATGAGAGAATATGGTTTTGTGCATTGCAGATTACTAAAGACCAGCAAATGCTTTTCTACAAAAATGGTAAATTGTAAAAACAAGTATCTATCAAATGACAATAAACCATATGGCTTATCTATCAATGTTGGGATATTTCAAACCGCATTTCTAACAAAGATAATCGACCCCAAATGGACGGGGTGGGATATTGAGCAGTGTTTTTTGAAACTATCAAAGGAAGGAAAAATTCATAACTGTATTTATGACGATGCTGATGTCGGAGGACTAGTGCATTTAATTCAAAAGGGGAAGATTATTCCAAATGCAGAGGAAACTCTTATTAAGCTTGGGTATGACACTTTTTATTTAGTTAGAGAAAGAATGTCGAGTATTGAAGCCGTTCAATACTCGCTCAAAACAACGTTATCTCAAAATCTACCGCCACAGCTAAGAAATCTCATAAAAAGTATTGCGGATAAATTGGGATTTAAAATGACAACTCCTTATTAACTTTGCATCTTCGGGAGGATTTTGAATGAAAAAAGTGCTGGTTTTATATGAAGAAGAACAGTTTTACTGGAACTGGCTTCAGCCTCTTTGGTGGTGTAGTCGGGAGTTTCGTGTACGAGGGGTAAGAATTTTGTTTGCGCCTTTTATGCGATTCCGGCTTTTTAGGACATTTATTTCGCGGGGGGGGGTAAGCCCTGAGAGTATTCACCATGATCTTTCGTTTTTTGCCTCCAAAATATCTGGGAATCAATACGATATTATCATGTGTAGTTTTCACTACAATGATGGTTTTTTCAAATTATCTATAGAAGAGCAGAATCAGGTATTTAAATATTTAAGAGAGCATTGCAAAAAGCTGGTGTGGCTGGATCCATCAGACAGCACGGGGACATGTTCATTTCAAGTAATGCCATTTGTAGACCTCTATTTAAAGAAACAACTTTTGAAAGATAAAAGATTATATTTAAAAAATCATTACGGACAAAGAATTTATTCTGACTATTATTATCGAAAATTAGGCTTGGAGACCGAGAAGGACACTGTTGTTTCTTTTCAGGCCCTTAAAAGCGAACACATTAAAAAACTTGGTGTCTCATGGAATGTTGGAATTGGGAAGATAGGTTTTAACAATAGTAAAAGAGTAAACCGCATTACTTCGTTACTTGGAATCAAAGATAATGTCGAGAAAAAAACTATCCAAATTTGCAAGCGAAGGTATCGCCTTTTCTTTGACGGTGCATATAAGGAAGACGGCGCTTTGTTGCATCAAAGGAAAATGACGCACACATTGATTGAGCAGCTTCATAGAGATGACTGTGTTAGCCCTCAAAATCGTTTTGACAGGCGTAAATATTTACAATACATGAAAGATACCATGTTAAACATAAGTCCGTTCGGGTACGGAGAAATATGCTTTAGGGACTTCGAGGCATACAATTTCGGAGGATGCTTAGTAAAACCGTCTATGGAACACATTGAAACATACCCCGATTATTATAAACCATATAAAACATATATACCGATTGATTGGGATTTTTCTGGTTTTTTTAACATATTTGAACTACTTGATAGTGATGAAGGGCTGGATAAGGTACAGGAAATTGCCTCAAACGGCAAACTTTTTTATAAATCGCAATCCCTATCTACGAAAGAAGGGAGAATGAGGTTTGTCGAGCATATACTTGATACATTACAGATATATGAGTGACTGTACGGTAACTGAGCTGAATTTTTAAAGAAAGAGGTATTTACAATGAAACTAGTAATATTAGCCGGTGGATTCGGTACTCGGATATCTGAGGAGTCGCAGTTTAAACCGAAACCCATGCTCGAGATTGGTGGTATGCCGATTCTTTGGCACATTATGAAAGAATATTCCGTATTTGGCGTTAATGAATTCATCATCTGCGCCGGATACAAGCAAAGCGTGATAAAGGAGTGGTTTGCTAACTACTTCATTCACACATCAGACATCACTTTCGACTTTACAAACGGAGATGAAATGATTGTCCACAATAAACAAGCTGAGCCGTGGAGAGTTTCGGTCGTTGATACTGGTCTTAATACGCAGACTGGTGGTCGTGTGAAGAGAATCAGAGAATATGTTGGCGATGAAACCTTCATGCTTACATATGGCGATGCGGTAGGCGATATCAACATTACAGAACTTGAAGAGTATCACAAGTCACACGGCAAAAAAGGGACAATCTCCGTACACAACTTTGGACAGAACAAAGGCGTACTTGATATTGGTCAGAGTGGTGTTGTAAATGCTTTTCGCGAGAAGTCAGATCTTGACGGTGACCTTATCAATATCGGATTTATGGTTTTTGAGCCGCAGATATTCGATTATATTGCTGGTGATGCGACCGTTTTTGAAAAAGAGCCACTCAACAAATTAGTAGAAGAAAAACAACTTATTTCCTATACACACAAAGGCTTCTGGCAGTGTATGGATACTCTTCGCGAGAAACAGAAGCTTGAACAACTTTGGGACAGCGGCAATGCGCCGTGGAAACTGTGGGAGTAAATAATATGTTTGACATATCCTTTTACGAAGGCAAAAAAGTTTTTGTTACTGGACATACAGGTTTTAAAGGTTCCTGGCTTTGTAAGATTCTTGCCAATGCCGGAGCAAAGGTCACGGGATATTCTCTGAATCCGCCTACAGAGCCGTCTTTATTTACTATCGCTGAGATAGCAGGTGATGTACACTCTGTTATTGGTGATATTCGAGACTATTCTGCTCTAAAGGCAGCTTTCGATAAGGCGCTGCCTGAAATCGTTCTGCATCTTGCGGCACAACCAATCGTCAGGGATAGCTATAGTAATCCTGCGTATACTTATGAAACCAATGTCATGGGCACGGCATATATTTTGGAGTGCATTAGAACTAGTTCCTGTGTGAAATCATTCCTTAATGTGACCACGGATAAAGTATACTTGAATAAGGAATGGACGTGGGGCTATAGGGAGAACGAAGAACTGGATGGATATGATCCATATTCAAATTCCAAGTCCTGCTCTGAGCTAGTCACTCATTCCTATAAGAACAGCTTCTTCTCAGATGGGCATGTGGCTATCTCAACAGCGCGTTCCGGTAATGTAATCGGCGGCGGTGATTTCGCCAACGACAGAATCATCCCAGATTGTGTTCGAGCTGTAATGAAGCATGAGGATATTATGGTTCGCAACCCGTTCTCCACTCGTCCGTACCAGCATGTGCTCGAACCCCTCTGCGCTTACCTGATGATTGCCGCGATGCAGTATCAGGATGGCAAGTATGCAGGCTATTATAATGTCGGGCCTGACGACGTTGACTGTTTCCAAACTGGCGCATTAGTAGACCTCTTCTGTTCGGCTTGGGGTGGTGGGCTTACTTGGGTAAATAAGTATGATGGTGGGCCACATGAAGCTAATTTTCTGAAACTTGACTGCTCTAAGCTGAAGGCTACCTTCGGTTGGAAGCCTCGTTGGAATCTCGACACGGCTATTGAAAAAGTAGTCGATTGGAGTCAGTGCTGGCTGTCTGAAGGTGATGTGAGAGCTTGTATGGACAAGCAGATAAAAGAATTTTTTGGATAGAAATCGAGGATTAATAAAATGAATAAGATATTAGTAACTGGCCCCAATGGCTTTATTGGAAACGTTCTTTTGAAGTTGCTGTCAGATAATGGATGCTCAGTAATAGCTGTTGTAAGGAATAATGATGAATTTGTTGATAAGATTAAGAATTTGCCTGGTGTAACCCTTGCTTATTGTGATATGAGTGATATTGGTAACCTACCGAATATAGTTCCCGATCGTGATATAGATACTTGTATTCATCTTGCTTGGGCGGGCTCGTTTGGCAATGATAGAACTGACTATACCCTGCAACTTAGGAACGTTCGATATGCTCTTGATACCGTTAACGCAATAAGCGTTATGGGAGTAAAGCGGTTTGTCGGAGCAGGAACGCTGGCTGAGAAGGATGTGCTGAACTATCATCCTACAGATGGATCCACACCGAATGCAGTCAGCATGTATGGCATAGCAAAAATGACAACTCATTTCATGACTAAGGCAGAGTGTACTAGGTTGGGTGTGGAGCATATATGGTGCTACTTATCAAATACCTATGGTATAGGAAACACGACAAATAATTTTGTAAATATGGCGAGCAAAAAAATGCTAAACGGAGAGCACGCTGCCTTTACTGCTGGTACTCAAACATATGATTTCGTCTATGTCACTGACACTGTTAGGGCGATTATGTTTGCCGCAGATAAAGGAAAGAAAAATACTGCGTATTATCTTGGAAGTACAAAGCAACGTCCACTTAGGGAATATATTAAATTGATTCGTGATACGATTGACCCTTCAATAGAGTTGTTTCTTGGAGAGATTCCGTTTAACGGTACATCTCTAGCAGATTCGGAATATGATACCTCAAAGTTAGTTCAAGATACTGGGTATATTCCAGAAATTAGTTTTGAGGACGGGATCAAGAGAACCATTGAGTGGCTGAAAGAGCATAATTGAAAGGAAAACACGATGATTCAGAAGTTTGAGTTTCAGGAACTAGATTTGAAAGGTGCATATTTGATTCAGCCTTTCTTCGCTCCGGATGAGCGGGGCAGTTTTGTAAAGGACTACAACATTGATACCTTCAAAGCAAACGGCATCGAACATGAGCTGAAAGAAGTATTCTATACCATTTCAAAGCGCTGCGTTATCCGCGCGACCCACTTCCAAATAGTGAGGCAGCAGGCAAAATTGGTACGCTGCATAAGCGGACATGTGTATGATGTCATTGTTGACCTACGTCCGGATTCGCCTACCTTTGGACAATGGCGAGGTTTTGACCTGAATGGTGAAAACATGAATGAGCTCTATGTGCCACAATTCTTTGGACACGGGTATTTGGTGCTGGAGGATTCCGTCGTTTCCTATAAATGCGGAGAAGTGTTCTACGGCGAGGGTGATTCCGGCATTATGTATAACGACCCGGACATTGGAATCGAGTGGCCGTTTGAGAAAATCGGCGGGATTAAGAATTTGATTATTAGTGAGAAAGATAAGAAGCTGATGAGCTTTAAGGAATATCAAAGATTGATTAGATAGCCTATTGATTTGCTTCATTGTTACGCCACATAGCGTTAATTTAGATATACTACCATATTATTGTCACGACATAATTATCGAGAAGGGCCGAGAAATTTTGAATGGATAAAAATAAAAAGCTTCTAAAAAATACAATTGCATCATTGGGATATCAGCTTGCTCTAGTTATCTCGGGATTTATCCTGCCCAAATATATAATGCTGTATTTTGGCTCGCTAACATATGGGCTTGTATCATCTATAACACAATTTTTAAGCCTTATTACATTTTGTGAACTTGGCATTGGTGCTGTTATCCAGGCTGCTCTTTTTAAGCCACTAGCAGAGCAGAATAAATTCGAAGTCAGCAAGATAATGAAATCCGCGAAGAACTTCTTCAGAAAAGTAACAATTATAATTATTGTATACGTTGTTGTACTCATGGTGGCATATCCGTATACTGTTGAACAAGATTTCGATAGATTGTTTACAGCATTATTAATTGCTGTCATTTCATGTACATACATATTTCAATATATGTTCAGCATTACAAGACAGCTACTTCTTGATGCAGACCAAAAGGTAAATATCGAGATAATTCCCCAAATAATTGCTATTGTTGTATCTACAGTCTTGAACATTTTATTGATAAAGGCAGGAGCTTCAATACTTGTGGTTAAAAGTATTAGTGCTCTTGTTTTCACGGTACGTCCAATTTATCTCTACATTTATGTTAAACGGCACTATCAAATAGATAGCAAAATTATTCTTTACGAAGAGCCGATTAAACAAAAGTGGAATGGAATAGCCCAACATATTTCAATGGTTGTGCTAAAAGGCTCAAGTGTAATTGTATTAACGCTTTTTTCAACATTGGAATTTGTTACTATTTATTCAGTTTATGCAATGGTTATAAAAGCATTTAGTCAAGCGATTGAATCTGTATCCACAAGTATTACATCTTATTTTGGAAATCTATTGGCGAGTTCAGATGGCAAAGGCACAAATAGTAATTTTTCAATCTATGAGTTTCTGTCGCATACGATAATGACAGTTCTATTTTTACTTGTTGCTTTACTAATTATTCCATTTATAAAAATATATACTCAGGATATAACGGATATAAATTATAATGCGCCTGTATTTGCAATATTGCTTACATTTGCATATTACATAAACAGCGTTAGAATTCCTTACCACGTAGTTATCAAAGCCGCGGGGCATTTTAAAGAGACACAAACTAGCGCTTTGATTGAAGCCGGCTTAAATATAGGAATATCATTGATGCTTGTAAAGTTTAACCCATTATTAGCAGTTACAATTGGTATGTTAGTTGCAATGGTATATAGAACTGTATACTACATTATTTATTTGTCTAAAAACATAATGTATCGTCCACGTTCGATATCTATCAAACATTTCTTGATTGATGCGGTCGTTATATCACTGTCTGTTCCTGCATCTAAACTTGTCGGGAGTTGTGGCGACACATATTTACTATGGATAATTTATGCGATCAAAATTGGCCTTATTATTTTCGGAATATCTACCATAATAAATGTAATTATGTGTCGTGAGCAAGCAAAGGCTTTATTTTTATTCTTTAAAATTACAAATAGAAGAGAACACATGAACTAAGGGGTAAGATATGAAGAAGGTAGCATTCACTTGCAATAGGCTTGGCGCAGGCGGTGCCGAACGAGTAATAACTAACCTAAGCAACTGTTTAGCCAAAGACGGCATAAAGGTATATATCATTTGTCTCGATATTTTATCTGGGTTTTATTACCATATCGAACACGGCGTTGAAATAATTCAGCTAGATGAGAATCAATCTGATCACAAGTCTTGGCTTAGCAGAAAGACAAATGGATTGGTGAATCTCTACCGTCTGTTTAGTGTGTTTAAGAAAATTCGACCAGATGTAGTAGTATCTTTTTATTCAAAGCAAAACTGCTACAGTATTCTGTGTTCGCGATTGTTGCGTATCCCAGTGATATGCTCCGAAAGAGACCATTTCTTTCTCACAGACTCTAAAGCAAATCACATATTTAGAAAGATGTTTTATAAGCATGCAAATGGATTTATCCATCAAACACAGTGGGCAAAAGAATACCTTGAATGGACGTATTCTACACCTGTTGATTCAATAGTGTTACAGAATCCTATCTGGCTTAGTGACTTTCCAGAAAGAAAACCTGTAGATGGTAGTCTAATAGCGGTGGGGCGTTTAGCTAAGCAGAAGAATTACATTGGAATGATTAAGGCCTTTAGTAAAGTGCATGATTATTATCCTCATGCAACCCTTTCAATATATGGGGAAGGTTCACAGCGCGGTGAATTGCAGCAACTTATAAATCAGTTAAAGATGGCGGATAATGTTTTCTTGAAAGGACAAACAAATAATGTATCTGAATGTTATGCTAAAGCAGATATATTTGTAATGTTTTCATTTGGTGAGGGATATCCGAATGCTTTATTGGAAGCTTTAGCATGTGGAGTACCAGCTATCTCTTCCAATTGCCCAATTGGCGGACCAGCTTCTATGATAAGGCAGGGAGAGAATGGTGTGCTTGTTGAAACAGACAACGAGGATGAACTTTCTCAGAAACTGATAGAATTACTTGGAAATCCGGAATTGAAATTACATTTATCGGATGCAGCTAGGGAAATCAGAAAACAAAACTCTATGAATGTAATTTATTCAAAGTTTTATGGCTACATTGAGCATATTGTCGAATTAAAGGTTGAAAAGAACAGCTAATCACCAATGAGACTCGGAGGATACTAAATAGAATTGTCCTGTCTCCTTCAAAAAAATATTGGCAAAAAATAATGAACCATATTTTAAAGCTTATATTAAACCCCGGCATCCCCGTCCGGATTACCTTGATGAAAACGTATTAACCAAGGTTGTCAAGATCTATGGCGAAACCAAAGCTATGAGTGAGCAGATCCTCAACAGCCCAAGCCGATCCCGGCCTGCAGGTGTCCCTGCTTTAATCCGGTCGCTGCTCATGACCCTTTCTTTTTTCCGCAGACCGGTGCCTGACACCAACTTATCAACTTATTGTTTAGCTTGTGAAAACTATACTCGCCTCGCTCCGGGCTCGGTAGGGGACTGGTAGTGCGACACGTTTCTAGGTCTACTCGCCGGAACGGTTCCCGGTGGTCTCCGTTCCGGAAAGGGTCCTGGAACTTTTGTTTTCCAGGAATTCCGGTCCGGTACCAGGTACCTCGCTTTTCTTCAATAATTCGACATTTTTAAGTTCAGTCTTTAGTTATCGGTCGCCTTTTTACTCGGGGTCAGGTATCTCCTGGAATTTGTCGAACCCCTTTGAGTGTTCCCCAAGACCAAATCAATCCTAAAAGGAGAACAATTTATGCGCAATATAACATTTAAAACTCTATCTCCACAATCCCAAACGCCTTTAACCACTGCGCGCCCTCTCAACATCGCTGTAGCGGGGACAGGTTATGTTGGCTTAGTCTCCGGAGTATGCATGGCTCACAGAGGACATAATGTAACTTGTGTCGATATAGATGAGAAAAAAATAGCAATGATGCAACAAGGCATTTCTCCAATTTACGAACAAGATTTAGAAGAATTGATGTATGTCAATGAAGAGAGATTAAGCTATACGACCGACTATAAATCCGCTTACAAGAATGCGGATGCTATTTTTATCGGTGTAGGAACCCCGGAGCAACCTGACGGATCTGCCAACTTGGCTTATATAGCAACGGTCGCAAGACAAATTGCGGAAACCGTAGAAAAGGACTGCCTTGTTGTTGTAAAATCCACAGTTCCAGTGGGTACCAATGACAAGGTAGAGCAGTTTATTAAGGATTTTTTAGTGAATGATGTAAACGTAGAAGTGGCCTCGAATCCTGAGTTCTTAGCTCAAGGCACAGCGGTGCGAGATACGCTAGAGGCGGCAAGAATTATTATTGGGACGAATAGCATAAAAGCTGAGGATACTCTGATGGCGATCTATGAACCGTTTGGTTTGCCGATTGTCTCCGTGTCAAGACGGTCTGCTGAGATGATTAAATACGCTGCGAATGATTTTCTTGCTTTGAAGATATCCTATATGAATGATATCGCGAACCTTTGTGAATTGGTCGGCGCGGATATTGAAGATGTCGCCAGAGGGATGGGGTATGACGGTCGAATTGGTAGTAAATTTTTGAATGCCGGTATTGGTTATGGTGGCAGCTGCTTCCCGAAAGATACGAAAGCTCTGGATTATCTGGCAACCCTGCATGGGTATGAGTTAAGGACGGTTAAGGCCGCTATTGACGTGAATAACGATCAAAAAGTCCTTTTATATAAGAAGGCTTGTCAGAGACTTATCACCTTTAATGGTTTAAAAGTAGCCGTGCTTGGGTTAACCTTTAAGCCCGGAACCGATGATTTAAGAGAAGCTCCATCGTTAGATAATATACCTTTATTATTAGCTCAAGGTGCAGATATTTATGCATATGATCCGGTCGGCAGCGAAAACTTTAGGAGGAGATTCCCTGAGACGAGTTCAGAGCGAGAAGGAGAGTATGGCAAGGGGAGTATACACTATGTAAGGAGCGCTGAAGCAGCACTTGAGGGCGCTAACGTCTGCTTTATTTTTACCGAATGGGGAGAAATTAAAGCGGTTATGTCGGAGGATTATAAGAGGCTGATGCGCACACCGCTTGTTTATGATGGACGGAATATTTATGATGTAAACGAGATGAGAGAAAGCGGCGTGGAGTATTATTCGATTGGTAGGAAATGAGTGCGATTTTATCTTAACTAAAGGAGAATTTATTGATAATGATTGAAGGATATAAGGAATTAGACGCGAGTAAAACCTATTTAATCACCGGTGGCGCAGGATTCATTGGTTTTTTCTTGTCGAAGAAGCTGCTGGGGCAAGGATGCAGAGTCGTTGGCATTGATAATATGAACGATTACTATAATGTGAATTTAAAGGAGAGCCGACTCAAACAGTTAGAAGGACAGGAAAGTTATACCTTCATTAAAGGGGATATCTCGGATAAAGAAATTGTGATGAAAGTTTTTGAAGAGTATAAGCCAAGTGTTGTAGTGAATTTAGCAGCACAGGCGGGGGTCCGTTATTCCATTGAGAATCCGGATTCATATATTCAGAGTAATATAATCGGTTTCTACAATATCTTGGAGGCCTGTCGTCACAACCCCGTCGAACACTTAGTCTATGCATCCTCGAGTTCAGTCTATGGTGCAAATACGAAAGTGCCCTTTTCTACAGAGGATAAAGTGGACAACCCAGTTTCCCTCTATGCTGCAACCAAAAAATCTAATGAATTGATGGCACATACCTATAGCCAATTGTACGGTATACCTTCCACAGGACTAAGGTTCTTCACTGTTTACGGACCGATGGGAAGGCCGGATATGGCTTATTTTGGTTTTACACAGAAGATATTTAACGGTGAGCCAATTAAGGTGTTTAACTATGGGGATTGTTATCGAGACTTTACCTATATCGATGATATTGTAGAATCCGTGGCGAGGATACTTTGTAATCCGCCAGCGAAGAAAGTGGATAAAGAAAGCATCTTGGATGGTATACAGTATGCTGTGTACAATATCGGAAATAATCAGCCAGAGCAATTGATGGATTATATAGCTGCACTGGAGAAGGCGTTGAGTAAGGCAGTTGGTCGGGAGATCGTGGCTAAGAAGGAGTTCCTGCCAATGCAGCCTGGGGATGTTAAGGCAACGTATAGTGATAGTACGCCTTTGGAGAGGGATTTTGAGTTTAAGCCGAGTACAGGGATTGAAGAAGGATTGCAGAGGTTTGCGGATTGGTATGTGGAGTATTATGGGGTGAGGTAGGAATGATCAGATCCTTTATTCAGTATACTTTTATTTGCTGTTGTATCTCAGTCTTTATACAATAAACATATCGACAAAAAGAAGGAGTTCTGCTTTTATAGTTGAAAGCTTAAATATAATATTGTAAGCGTTCAATTTTAGGAGAGGGGGTTCTTAGTAGTCTTGTTTCCTAACAAAATAAATCAAATTTCTGATCCGATTCACGGATCCATTAAAATAAGTCAATTGGAAAAGAATATTATTTCAACGCAGGTCTTTAATCGTATGCATCATATACTGCAGAATTCTACAGTATATTTAACATTCCCTTCAAATAAAACGAGTAGATTTTCTCACTCGCTTGGAGTTATGCATCTAGGAGGCGAGATTTTTAAGTATAGTGTTGCGAACAGTGGAGCTATTTCTGAATCGAATACAGTTGTTCGCGATTTTTTAAATCATATTGGACAATACCTACAGAAATTAACTAGAGATCCTGCATATAAGAGAGATGTGGGGGATATTTGCTCTACTTCGGAGGAGTATAATCAATTAGTTAAGGAACTAAGCGAATCCGATGGTCTTAATGAACCTTTCTATAGCGTAAACTCACCGAAATGTATAACAAAGGAAGTATATTATTGGTATGTCATTACATATCAGTCGGTGAGGTGTGTAGCTCTTCTTCATGATCTGGGGCATCCTCCCTTTAGTCATATAACAGAGGACGCATTGGATAATGTATATTCACAACTCCTTTCGAAGCCAGAAAACACCCATCTAACAGAACGAGAGAAGTTATTTATTGAAATAGTAGGTCATTATAAAAAAAGTAATAAGCTTCACGAAGTACTTGGAAGAACGTGGTCAGATCATATCTTTGATCTATTGATTAAGGAAATAAATCTCGGAAATTCTCATTTGACTAAAATGAAGAAAGTATTTTATTTAAATATAAAATATATTTCTTTGGCAATATTTGATGAAGTAGATGACGTTTTTAAAGCAGTACATAAGATTGTTGATGGAGTTCTAGATTGTGATCGTTTGGATTATGTATCTCGAGACATCATTGCTTCTGGATTCAATGATGGAATTATTGAATATGACAGATTGATTAGTACTATGAAACTTCTTAAGGATGGCAATAAATTTGTATTTTGTCCTTCTTCAAGCTCTACAAATACGATTGAAGACTTTCTAAGAAGACGTTGGAAGTTGTATAAATATGTTATTAATCACCATAGAGTAGCTAAAACTGATACTTTACTAAGAACTGTAATAGAGAAACTTTCGATCGAATATCTTTCAAGTTGCGAAGATGAACAAGAGATAATTGGTTATCGTATTCCAAATAATATATCTGGATTATGGAAGACAGTGGATGCTGGTATTAATATAACAGCAGGGGATTATATAAATCATCTAATTCAATGGGACGATGCATGGCTATTAGCCTGTTTACGGGGTGAATATTTTAAGCGCATTAGGCAAGGTTGCGACTCGGATAAATTAATTGTGAGGTTAGAGGAACTTCTTTCCAACAAGAAGAAATTTTCGTCACTTTATATGGGACCGGTGCCTGACACCAACATATCAACTTATTGTTTAGCTTGTGAAAACTACTCGCCGGAACAGTTCCCGATGGTCCCCGTTCTGGAAAGGGTCATGGAACCTTTGTTTGGAACCTTTGTTAGCTAGACTCTTCTACACTCCACTTAGAAGAACCCGGTGCCTGACACCAACTTATCAACTTATTGTTTAGCTTGTGAAAACTAGGGTTCGATGTTGTAGGTACGAGGGAAAGGTTATGGAACCTTTCTTCTCTTCGATAATTCGATATTTTTGGATTTGTAAATAGGGGTTCTATTTACTTGTCATAGTGTGCATTATCGGACTCGGAAGGAAGCTATTCCTAATCAACATAAAAAGAGAAGATGTTATCTCCCCTCGGCTACTCAACAAAAGCATTTATAAGTGCTCGACCCCGGGGTTTCCCTCCCGGTCAACCCCGGGCCGGGGACTGTCCCCCTCAAAATTCGACAAATTGGCGCTCGATATTTCCAACGTTACACAATATGATCGAGTTACATTCAAAGGTAATCAACTAAAATGCCCTAGTTACCCAGGGCATCATATGGTACTCTCTGTATATATTTTGGTCAGGGCTGCTTGTGCCTCAGTGATGACGCGCGGGGATAACCACAAGGAAGAGCGAATAAGATTGCTCAGGAATGTTTCGGCATCTGACCGTGAAAGCTTGCCTGTAGCCGCAGCCCAGAGAATAACGCCTAGCGAGCCGCGTACTTCGAGTTGAAAGGACTTGGCAAACAAGCGGGCCGCAGCATCGTCGGTCAGCAGCCAATCGGCGGATAGCTGCACGGCCAAGGCAATGGTTTCAGCTTCGCCGTAGTGTATCAGCCCGGCCTGTTGCCAGAGCAATGCTTGTTCCTTGTGCATCGGGGAGAGCGGGGTTATTTTCAACCAGTCCGGTCTTTGTAGGGAAAGGTTATTGCTATGATAGCCAAATTCTTCTTTCACACTTTCTGGGATGTACACCTCGCCAGCCAACTTTAACAGGTCTAAGGCTCCGGCTTCTGATAGGTGCAGAAGGGGGCCGGTATCTGAAACAATAATTTTCATGCGTCCGTCCTTTGCTGCTGAAGCGCCCAGTCAATGTCTTCCATCTGAAATTTTTCCATGAGCTGAAGGCGATGGTTTTTGAGAAATTCAATAATAGCCAGGCGTACTAATTCATCCTGGTTGATAAACCAGCCAGCAGTTACCAGGTTCTGCAATTCAGCCGCAACTTGGTCCGGTAAGTTAATGCTAAGGGATTTCATTTGCACACACTCCTGTCATATGATCATTGGGGGGTATACACCAACGATTTGGCGCAATATCTTAATTTACATTATATAGTAATTACGATGATGTAACAAGGTGCGTGACGGTGAAGCACGCGTGCGATATGTGCTTGTCCGAAATCCAATAGAGGCACGACGTGATGCTGCCAAACGAGAGAAGGGGACCGGTGCCTGGGAAGGGGACCGGAGGGATCGGTGCCTGACACCAACTTATCAATAGGGGGACCGGTGCCTGACACCAACTTATCAACTTATTGTTTAGCTTGTGAAAACTATTCTCGCCTCGCTCCGGGCTCGGTAGGGGACTGGTAGGAGCGGGATCGGTGCCTGACACCAACTTATCAACTTATTGTTTAGCTTGTGAAAACCATACTTGCCTCGCTCTGGGCTCGGTAGGGGACTGGTAATGCGACACGTTTCTAGGTCTACTCGCCGGAACGGATCCTGGAACCTTTGTTTTCCTGGAAAATTCGGCAATACCTCGGAACAAACATGAGACTGCCCTGTACGAGGCTCTTTCTTATCGTAATGTGCCTTATCGGACGCAGTAGGTTGAGGCATTATACGATATCTAGCATGCTGGATTCTGTTACTCCGGGTAAGCCGTACATCGTGTCTTGTTTTTTGACGATCCGTACATGGGTATTTTGACGGATTGGTTATACCAACCTTAAGGGTCACCGGAATAACTCCCAATAAGCTTTCTATGAGGTACGTTTATTTGTCTCCAAAATCATGGTATAATATGGATAAACGTTTTGGAGAGGGTGATTAAGACATGAATTCTCTTGAAAAGTTTAATTATTGGGAAAGTAAGGCAACCTACGATCTTGAAACAGCAAGAGCTATGTTGCAATCAGGAAGGTATCTATACGTTGCGTTTATGGCCCAGCAAGCGACTGAAAAGCTTGTTAAAGGGCTTTATGTTTTATATACTGATCGGGAACCTGCTCGAACTCATAATATCTGGTTGATTTTTAAGGGGTTAATGGAAGTAGAGCAATTTAAAGAAATTGGAAATCATACTTTTGTTAGAGTACAGGAATATAAACCTTTCTTTTCAGATTTACTGTTTTATTATATTTCTGAAAGATATCCAGATTATAAACGACAGTTATCCTCAAATATTACTGAAACAAGGGCAAAAGAGGTACTTAATAAGACTGAGGAGGTGTTCGTATGGCTTCGGTCCCTCAGCCAATTCAAAAAATAATTTCTGACTATCTGCAAAGGGTTGGCGATCAGATAAAAATTGATAAGGCTATACTTTTCGGTTCGTATGCCAAAGGACAATTTTCTAGCGATAGTGATATTGATTTAGCAGTCTTTTCAGACGACTTTATAGGAATGGAGCCTATTGAAAGGTTTAGGTTCTTATTTTTAGAAGCAGCAGATTATGGATTAGATTTACAACCACTGGCGTTTACAATAAGCGACCTTGCTGAACCTGCCGGAATTGTGGCAGAGATATTAAATACTGGACAAGAAATCGCAATCACTAAGTAATGCCGTAGAAAAAGGGTCACCCCGGAGTCTTCGGGGGTGTTCGGGGGTGACCCGGTGCCTGACACCAACTTATTGTGGGACCGGTGCCTGACACCAACATATCAACTTATTGTTTAGCTTGTGAAAACTACTCGCCGGAACAGTTCCCGATGGTCCCCGTTCTGGAAAGGGTCAATGGAACCTTTGTTAGCTAGACTCTTCTACACTCCACTTAGTAATAGGGCTTTTTGTTATTGGTCAGTCCCAACAGATAGTCGATACTGGTTTTATAAAATTGGGCAAGTTTCATAAGAGAAGAACTTGGAATATCAAGGACCCCGCTTTCGTATCTTGAATAGGTTGCTTGGCTTACCTTAAGCAAGGTTGCAATCTCTTGTTGTGTTAAATCTCTGTCCTCACGTAAATCCCGTAAACGTTGGTACACTATATTCACCCCAACGCTATTCTATCGTATGCAATAATTGCATATTGAATTTTATACGAAAAACGTATAAAATATTTATGTGAAACTTTTATTGTGGGGTGATGAACAGTGGTAGATTATAAAGAGATGTATTGTATACTGTTCAACAAAATGTCGGATATCATTGAGGAAATTCAGCAGGTACAGCGTCAGACGGAGGAAATGTATATTCATGGCACGGATCGTGAATTGATTCTGGTGAAGTCAGTAAGGAATTTGGAAGAGCCGGATCCGAAAGAGTGATTTTGTTTCGCCGAAGGCCAGGACGGCTTTCCCATTAATCTCGGGGTTAATGGAATGCAGATAGTTTACTATTTCAGCAGCTGTTTTTAGAAAAGTTGAACTGAGTTATGCTTATCCTCTTGTCAGTTTAGGATATGTTAGGCGATGATAGGCTAAAAGCAATTACGAGGATTACCCTGCGGCGTTTCTGCTCTATTCCGGCTGGGGAGTAGCCCTGGGAGTGATTGTTGTCGGCTTTATTATGGCCGCTTTGAAGTAGAGAAAAAATGAAGGAGTAGATGAAGCATGAGCGGAAGCGCCATTGTCATGATTTTGGCATGCGGTAAAGGCTTCGAAGGAGAAATAAGGGGTTGTCAGATTTTCTCCTTCAAACCTTTCGTTAAAAAATCAAGCACCTTGTTTTTATACACTTCATGGGTATCCGGATCCTTGGCAGCGAACTCGTTCATTTCCCAGACCAGTTGCTTGAAGGTTTTGTCCAGACTCTCGTATAAAAAGGCAATTTTATTGGCGCAGGTCTTGTGCTGCGCGGCAGTAAGGTTCTTATTCATCTTTTGGAGGCCTTCGTAAGATGTGCTTTTCTCAAGGGAGTTCAACTTTGTCTCCAGTTTTTGGGCCTTGGTCTCCAGCTCTCCTTGGGACTTGCTTAATT
>Ga0074193_1000104_pt1 | contig 152263 bp, 107 predicted proteins | sample EPASupsiteHSE605_FD_64523 | JGI IMG/M metagenome (GOLD analysis project Ga0074193, IMG submission 64523) | Bioremediated contaminated groundwater from EPA Superfund site, New Mexico - Sample HSE6-05 | ecosystem: Environmental > Aquatic > Deep subsurface > Groundwater > Contaminated ... | reverse complement strand
AAGAATCACCATCATGATTACGTCTCTAGTCCATATGTCTTCTGATCATAGTAAAAGAAGATATTGTATTTTGTATTGTGGTTGAATGATAATGAGATTATTTGCAATGTTGGTTTGGGATGTGAAAATGAAAGTATAGATCAAGGAAGGTCTTACATTGATGAAAATATCAATATTTCTAATTGTTTCTTCTCAAGATCTTCATCATACTCGGGAAATGGTGGTGTAATATATGTTTCTGCTAGTTCTTGCTCAATGAATGTCAATTACTCAATCTTCTATAACTATGTTTGTTCTGGAGAAGGAGGAGCAATATACTTCATCTGTTCTAATTCATATCTCAGAATGATATGTGCAAATAGTTGCTCTGCCTCTTGGAAACATTTTGCTATTCTTTCTGCTTCTCAGGTGAATCAAGTGGAGTTTCTATCAGTATCAAATTGCTCTCATACTACATCTGGATATTATTCTATTTACTTACAATCGGGTAATCAGAGATTTGACAACACAAACAGTTCAATGACCAATGCTTCATATTTTTCTGGTATTGGTACCTGGTTACCATCCACATTAAAAAGCTCACACTGCACTTTCTCAAACAACAAGGTATCTAATAGCATTTGCATATACTTCTATTCTACCTCAGGAACAATATCAATGTCAATTGCTAACATTGTTCATAACAACAGTCCATCTTGGGGTGGAGTTGTACTTGTCGAAGGAATAGGATCAAGAATGATGATGTATTGCATATTCAAGAATAATCAAAACACTCTATTTTGTGTATATCAAGGTTCTCTTGAAGTGTCTCATTCGTTCATATATCACTCTGGATCATCATTCTCTACTTCAACAGCAGTATCAACATCAAATAATAAATCATTCACTAATACAATCACTTATCAATTACAATTCTTCAATTCGATTCATTGTAATGCTGATATACCTCTCATTCAGAGATCATTAGAACAAACATTCAGAATGACAAATGAGAGATCAATCGATCAAACAATAAGAGAAACTATAATCAATACTCTAGAACAATCTCCAATCAATACAATCGATCAAACAATAAGAGAAACTATTCATAGATCTTATGCTGAATTAATATGTACTAATCAAATGGCTAATAAGAAAGAGATCAGTGTAGTATTCTCATTTGCTTTCTTGTTCTTCCATTCATTCGGTTTGACATTGTAAATGTCGAAGCCAGATGAAATGGAGTTTCTACAGGCCAGTTCTTATCATGGTGATTCATCTGAGTTAATAAATACACCTCCTATTGTCCGGAGACCTATTGGCGGAATATTTACATCATTTTACGCTCTCAAAGTATTGCCATTTATTGTTTACTTGTTTTGTGGTATTTTCTTTTCTAGCTCTGTTTTTCAATGGGTTCTTGCTATTATAACATCTGCTGTTGATTTTTGGTTTACCAAAAATGTGGCAGGGCGCCTTATTGTTGGGATGAGATGGAATAATATTGTTAACCAGGATGGCGAGAGCGAATGGAAATTTGAATATGCAAACAAAGAGACTGTTGAGAAGTTTGGTTACAAAAAAACATTCTGGGGTGTTCTTTTTGTATCAGCTGGTGTTTGGGGATTGTTTTCATTCTTCAATCTTATAAGGCTTAATTTAGGATGGCTATTTGTTACTTCAATCTCCACTTCTTTAGCTGTGGCTAATGCCTGGGGATTCTTGAAATGTGATCGTTCTGTTAATGATGAGATTCAAAACAGTGCCCAATCTTTGATATCTAATAAGCTTTTACCAATGCTATTCAAGTCCGGAAGCCAGCCAGACAACAATAACCAAGTTTGAGCAGTGTGTGATTATTAAAATATATCTGAATATTGTCTTTATAGAGTGTTTAGTTGGATGAGTCTACTGTGATTTTTTTCTAGTTGAATCAAATATTGGGGAATAAGGGATTTTGTATCCAATTTTTGAATTGGACTGTATAGGAATGTTCCTAATAATGAATCAATCTTTAAAAGATTATCATATGACTTGAGGACAATAATCAATTCTTCATCTGTCAATATGGGCTTTTTCAATGTGTATTGACTTTCCTCTATATTTGTGATTGAGTATTTTTCACAAAAACACAAATGCCTCTTGAGAGATGGCATTAAGACATTTTTGCTCTTGTTGATCATCTCCTGAAGGATTTTGGACTTTAATCTGGAAAACTCCCAGACCTTGTCTTTATTAAACATAGTACATGATCTAATAACTGCTATAGAAGTCATTACCAAATCATTTGCAGCGTACTCATAGAATGTTTGATCTACCATTTTTTCATAAGGATCCTTCTCGTTTCTACTTAAATACTTATGAAGAGCAAAATAGTAAGGTTTCAAGCACTGTACCATTTCTGAGGAAGGTGTGGCTTCATCCACAATACTGCACATATCTTGTACACATTTAAGCATTGATAAGCATTTGGTATCTTCTATTGGGTTAGAATAGAATCTGTTAGTAAGTTGAGAGTCATATAGACGCTTAAAATCGATAGATATTCCGGCATCAAGCATAGAGACAACATCTGAAGTAAAGTCAAATGATAAATAATAAACATTATTCATATTAAAAAGATAATTCAACAATTCGATCATTTCTGGATGATTTGGAATCTGTATTAAAAACCCAGGTTTAATACCTGCAGAAATTCCACTTCGGTCCTTGTGATTTGAAAAAACAGTATCAGCTACTTCACATAGTTGTATCATTCTCAGAGAATTTTTCACCATACCCAGATCCCAGCCTTCACAATCGAATACAATATATATTTTTTGCTTTTTTGATCTTATTTCTAAGTCATTGATCCATTCTTTAAACATCCCAATAGATTCCTCATTATTCGATAAAATCTTATGAACAACACCAGTAACTTTGCAGCGAATGGTTTGAATCATTAATACGAGTGATATGAACACTTAAAATTGGCTACATTAAAAAGGTTGTCTAGTTGTTAATAAGTAGACAATTCGAAAGTCGGCAAAAATACAGAGGTACTGAAAATTACCCAATTTTTTTACCAGTATAATCAGGTAGTTTTACCAAAAAGAACTGGTATTTAATGGTACTTTTGCTATCGTTTCTCTGTACTTACTGGTACTGATACTTTTTTGTCTCAGTACTCAGATGAAAACTGCAAACATCAATCAAATTTAAATACAAATTCAATAGAAATTAGAGTTAACAAATTTTTATATATAGAATACCATTAAAAAAGTACCACAAGAGGTACTTGCAGTACCGGTGGGATAGAACAATTTTGTACCATCAAAGTACCAGTAAATGTCCCGTACATTTACAAAAAATACAGGTAAAGTACCGAGAAATAATCTATAAGTACCGGTATTTACCGAGTACCAACCTTAGACAATTCATGACCACAGAGTCTATTTCTTCAATTTGGACTATAGTGTTTGGATATTCTTGCTGGGTTTCATGGGCTTCATATAGTGTGATTCGATTGAGAAATGATGTTGTTACAAATAACACAAAAACAAAATCATTGAATATTTGTTACAATTTGAAGAAGTAATTGTGCATATTTGGCAATTGTTGGATCATTGTTGGCTGATAACTCTTCAAGAGAATCTATAGAGCGTCCTAGGTGAGAAAATATTTGTGATATTGCTTCGTTTGTTGAGGTATTAAGTAGGTTCATAATAATTTGTAGTAAACTTATGATCATTATTGGAGAAAGATGGTCTATCATCTTAAAAACTAGATCAATATTATTACCATAATCAATGCAATGAAATTGGGAGAGGGTAATCAAAATCTGTTCTTCAATTGAACAAGGAACATCATCCAATAAATTGATTAATACATTAACCATTTCAGATAATTGTGGCCCAGAAAAATCCGATTGTCGGCATGATACAGTGTTTAAAACAATTGGAAACAACATACTCTCACAATTTCTAAGGTATTCTAGAATTATCTCATATGATACCATCAGAGGCATATGAGGAATCCTAGAAAACAACAATAAAGAATAAATTCGATATTCTTTCTCTTGAGGAGAAAACTCAATTACAGGAATATCTCCTTCGTTAATGCAAAAACTAAAACCATGTAAATGCAAAAAATATGCACTTGACATTGACAAGCATGATATTAATAGATCCGATGAAAATATGTTAGTATTAACTAATAAAAGAGCTTCTTGGTATAGTTCAGATGAAGAATCTGGAAAGTCATTCAATACATTAACAAATAGCCCAAAAAAATTATTATCATTTTTTGCCAAATTCAAAAGAATTATCATGTGATGCTCTGTAAGTTGGGCCATAAACTCGTATTTAGATTTATCATGCAGTGATTCTAACAAAGAACATGCAAAAGAGTTATCAAATTCCATTTTGCTTTGTAATATTTCAAAAAGAGAAGATACTACACCAATTTTCACCAACTTCAAGCAAAAATTCTTATTATTTTTAGCAATGCTCAACAAGCTAATCCTAGATTGTTTGGAAATATAATTATCTTCATTTCCCAAAGAAAATTTCCAAAAAAAATCCGGAATATCATCAATATAATCCTTTCCATATTCATAAAACAGTTTAACCTTCGAAATATCATCGGTTCCAATCTCATCCCTACAAATAATCGACGCAATTTCTTCCTTACAAGGAATATTCAGCATATTTCGGATACTAAGAACATCCTCGCGCCTCAAATTATCTCTTTTTAGCAATTGCCGCATGATAACTGAGTGCATGATACGATTAATCGGTCTGTTATTTAGAACATAAAAACTCATGGCATTTGCTCTGCCACCTCGGCGCTTAGAAAAGAGACATAATACTATTCCGCACCACTCTCGGTTTATATTGACTCGCAATGATCCTTTGCCTCCTCTTAAGCAGAGTGATCAACTCTTTGATAGGGCCATTAAGTGCCATTCAGTGATAACGAGTCCGAGTCCGCATCATTTGCATTTAGAAGCATATGATAAGAACTACGAAAATAATACAGATAGATTTTTAAAGCAGGAAGCAATACCCGTTGCTCCATCTCTCCCAATGAGACCTGGTGTAAAACAAAAAGTTGTTATTACTAAACCAAAATCAATGGAAGAAAGGCCAATTAATATTGCGGCAACAAAAGCTGCTTTGGAATTGATGAAAAAAGAGAAGATTCGGATAAAGAATAAAAATGCTCTCACTGATGAGAATGGAAACCTAAAGGAAATTGATCCTGTGTGGCTCGAACCTATGCCCAGGATCTGAAAAAGTCATTGATGACAATCATAACTGGTTTTCTTTGTTTTGTGATGATAAAATGTGTTTTCTTGAATTATACCATTATTATTGAGAGAAAAATTAAATTGGCTCAAGAAAAACAACAATTTTTACTTCTGCAAAAGAAGAAGAGCGAAGAGGAAGAACAAAAAAGAAAATTGGATCAAATTGAGAAAGAAAATCAAAAAATTGAAAAAGAATTGAAGGAAGAGCAAGAGAAGAAGAAGAAATAATTCAAAAGAAGAAGAAGGAAGAGCAAGAGAAGAAGAAATAATTCAAAAGAAGAGAGAGGAATTAGTGAGGAAACAGAGAGAAGAAGAACAAAGAAAACGAGAAGAGAAAGAAAGAAAAAAAAATGAAGAGGATCAGAGGAAACAAAAAGAAGAATATGAAAGAATCGGAAAATGGAAATCGATAAAAGCACCAGATTTCGAATCATATATATTTGAAGCAGCGGCCAAAGGAAAACTAACAAGCATAATTTATCTTTTAGCAAATGGAACAAATGTAAATGAAAGGTTTCCAATATTTGATAAATATGATGGATTGTGCTTGAAGAACTCAACACCTCTCCATTTCTGTTCGAGATATGGCCATCTTAGTGTTGTTGAATATCTAGTTAATCAAAAAGCTGATATAAATGCAAAAGATAATGATGTTGAGTTTTTATGTTTAATAGGACTCCTCTTCATTGGGCTGCTGAGGAAGGTCATCTTGTTGTTGTTGAGTATCTAGTTAATCAAAAAGCTGATATAAATGCAAAAAATTATTTTTTTGAGTTTTTACATTTAAAATGACTCCTCTTCATAAGGCTGCTCAAGAAGGTCATCTTAGTGTTGTTGAGTATCTAGTTAATCAAAAAGCTGATATAAACGCTATGGCAAATGTATATCCATCTGGAACTCCTCTTCATTTAGCTGCTAAGAATGGTCATCTAAGTGTTGTTGAATATCTAGTTAATCAAAAAGCTAATATAAATGCAAAAGATGATGATGGGAAAACCCCTTTGAGATTAGCAAGTGAGAATAAGAATAAAAGAATTGCTGAATTCTTGAAGAAAAATGGGGCTGAAGGGGATTGTCGAATCTGACATTCGAAAACAAGGATTAAAAACCACATTCGATTGATTTTATGAATTTGGATTAGACAGTTTATCAAAGTATACTCCTTGAGCAGATCTTTTTGTTTAAAAGGTTAAGACAATAAACATGGACTCAATTTGTATTATATTATTAACAATAATTAATCAGACTATATAGTCGTAAGCAAATATTTCCAAAGAATCTTCCACAAAGTAATAAAAGGTTTTCAAGAGTATAGGCATCCATGCACAGTACATAGCTAAACGCAAACACATGCATGAACATACTGTTTTTTTGTGGGTCTGCGCGGGTCTTGTTATTTCACAAAAAATATCCAGCCTTGGTAGATACTAGATCATATACATTATTTATAACCTAATCTAGTAAGCTTAGATTTAATCACATTGTTATAAAAACATGGTGATTTATTCTGAGCTTTAGGTAAAAAGTGTCATTTATTAGTATGAGCGGTGTAACCAAAATTCTATATGAGGCCAAAGCTGCTTTTCCATTTAATTCGACCAGTCAAGAGTATCTCACTCTTTTTTCTGGTGATTATCTCATGGTTTTAAAAGAGTGTGGTGAATGGGTTTACGCCAGATGCAAAAGTACATCGTGCATTGGTTTTTGTCCCAAGTCTTACATTGTTCCTGTTGAAAAAACTTTCCCTTATGCTGAATTAGAGAACGAAGCACGTTGTTTGGTTCGACACGTTTTTAATGAGCATTTTTTTAAAACCAATGATGAAAGAGAAATCGACTTTAGACTTTTAGACTCTTTGGTTAAAGTTTTAAATTCATTACCTGTCGGTGATGAGTCAGCAGAGTCTTTGTGGAAGAGTTTGGATGAAATTCGGGCATCTCTTGGTTTTCCTATAATCCATCGAACAAAATACGGATCTTTTGTGACCACTCATGATTTATCCCTCGACACATTTGGTCTAGCACAACAAAACTCAGATATTTCCGGATCCGAGCCAAAGAATACATCATCAATTAGTTTAGAACTATCAATGAGTATAAATTATCAATCACCACTCAGAGTTTGCCCCAGGTTTTATTCTCTTCAAAACGGGAAAACGGTTTTAACTGCTCCAGCTGATTTTAAACATGAAGGATCTGACCAAAACATGCAACATATATTGAAATTTCATAATCTTGAGCCAAGTGCCTTATCAACACTTGCAATCGAAATTAGGGTGTTTTCTTATAAGAAATTTGGAGAGTCATATGCTCAATCAACACAAAAACCATACGCTTCTGATTATATTGGAGTTGCTGCAGAATATCTTGGAGATACTCAAAATTTGTTGATTTCAAAAGATGGACAAAACGATCTTAAGGTTACCAAAACTCCAAGAACATTGCAGAAAGGATCTTCTGTTACAATGACTTTGCCTTTCTTTCTATCAAAAGACACATCCAACTCTAATACCTTCGATTATATTTTGTCAGGAACCGATAATAAAATTCAATTATCAGAAAACATTCCCCAAATTGCTGTAAAAGTTATCGCTCATGAGAATTTCGGAGAAGCCATACCATGTAAAGGGAATAGATCAATTTTATCAATGAGATATCCACAGAATGGTTCACCATCTGGACCCAACAAATTCGAAGTTAACAGTCTGTTTATTCATATGAAATCTCTTTACCATAAGAGTTCCAAAAAGAGAACAAGAATTTCTGTTAAAGTTGTTGATGGAAATAAGATGGCTTTTTCAGATGCCTTTGTACGTACAAACGGGTTTAATGATGGCACATGTTTTGATTCTCTTGTTGAGAAAGGACACACAGAGTTTAATGTTGATGAAATTGTTCATATAGATCTTACTAAGCTTTCATTAATGAAATCTATAGTAATTTTTGAAGTTCAAAGAGTATCAAGATCTAAAGGGATTCTTCATTTGTCATCCTTTGCTATCCATAGAATATGCGAGGATCAAGGCTATATTACTGTGAATAAAACGGGAGAACCCCTTGATCTTAGAATGTTCAAACCGCCCAAACCTGAAATGACAGCCAAGGATTATTATTCATTTAATCAAACAATGGATAGTATCCAAAATGATAGAAAGATAAGCCTTCATGTCGATATTAGATTATTATCAACTCTTGTTTCATCTCATCCGGGTATTAATTTACTTTTGAATTGGGAATCCCTGGTAAACTCAATGCAGATTTCTGATATAGTGTCTTTGTTAAAATCTATTAAATCAACTGATATCAAAGAAGTACAATACTTTTATCCTCAGCTTCTGAAGCAGCTTTCTATAATAATAACTACCAATAAAGACAAAAAGGCATTAAATGAATGTGCAATGAATGAGTTTATGAACATTGTTCAATCAATAGACGAGTATGCTCAGCGATCTTCTAAATGGGTTATGGCTTTCTTTACTCATTATATTGATAATATTCTTAACAGCGGCGATTCTGTTCTTCGACTATTATCCAATGATCTTTTTGAGAATATTACTACTTCTTTGCCAGATCCCAAGTCCAAAGATGACAAGGCAAATGTTTCGAAATGTAATAGCGTTTGCAGGGCCATACCATACCTGTTAAAAGCAATTACAGCTTCTCAAACCTTGGATCGGAAGTTAATGCCGAACAAAGCTGGCATTAAAGGAGGGAATACTGTATCAAAAGATAGACTGATCGAGATTAACCATCGGTTGTCAGATATGGTTCGTAAGAATGAGACAATATATCGCCAATCTACCTCCTTCATTAGTCGAGCATATTGGATGTTCTGTGACATTTTAGGTGATTCGATGGATCCCAAAGAAGCAGCAAATACTGTTAAAGTGTTTTTAGAGGCCAACGAGGTTAATTGTTCTGAATTCATTCCCAATCAGAACAGGATTACTTTGCTAAATGATCTTGTTCAGACCCAATTCATGCAAAATCGTGTTACTAGAGCTGCAATAATGCCTGCATTTATGCATTGTTTAATGATCAACCAAAATTATCGTGGATTCCAAGCAGATATTTTCCCTGTAATACAAGGACTATTTTTCCATATGATGAGGAATTCTGATAATTTATCAACTGAAGTTCAGCCTTTCACATACTATTTTGAGCAATTGTTGTACCAAGAAGATAATGAGGAAATGATAAAAGAAGAAGAATATAAGCAACATGTAAAATTATTATTAGGAGATATTAAAGACATTAATGGACAAGGAGCCGAGGACTATTTGATGAATATGGTTTTGAATGTGGTATCAGATAAAGCTCAAAAACAAATTAAAGATAATCAAAGAATTAAACTTTCTCTTGAGACACCAAACAATATTATGCTTCTTCTTCTGATTCTATATTATATTAAATCAGAAATCCTGCACAAAGCAATATTATCCAGAAAGAATCCAATATCTTTAATCTGGAAATTGTTGCTGACAATTAAATGCATAATTGAATCCAAGATTCAATACAATATGTATTTCATTATTCCTCATGCGTTTGTAAATGTTATTTCCATTATTAAGAACCCATCAATGAGTTTCCCAATAGAACAAATTGGAGAAATTATCAGGCTAATATCTAGTTTTTATAAGCAATTTTTATCCATAATGGGATCTATCAACAAATCTGATCGAGATTACTGCTCAAGTGTTTATCCAATAGATCTTAATCCCATCGCTGGTCTACTTCCAGAATTTCTTGGGCTTGTACCAGTTGATAAGAGATTCGATTCAGATGTGTTTGTTCCATTGTTCCATTTTTATGTGAACTCAAAGGATATGGTAACACGATCGCAAATTACCAAAGGCTTTCTTTTACTCATTACTGCAGATTATGATTCGAAATCATCTCTAAATCGTTCCGAAAATGCAACAACACTTGGAGTCAGCCAATTAACTGAGAGTTCAACTAATGTTGAAGAACTTCTTCAATTATTTGAGGAATCCAAAGTCATTTTAGGAATCGATAAAATGCCCAAAGAATTTAGTCAATACTTTGCAAAAATGACTCAAATGATAGGATTTATGGTTAAGCTTAGTGCTTTCAACGAAGCACCAATTTATGAAGATGAGATAAGTGAGATTTATCTTCGAATTCTTGAATTTTATCATGAGAACCAAGACAAAGAGTTTATACCACTATTCGGTCTGAAATTGTACAGATTCAATCTCACTATAATGGGTAATAAAGTGGAAGCTGCTGAAACTCTGATATATATTGCAGATAAATTAGATTGGAACGATAATCGCACTTTTGAGATTGATGACAAGAGCAAAACTAGTTCACCTCTTAAACTATGGTGTTACAGTGAATCCATCAAGCTTTTGAAAGACTCTTTGTTCTATGAAAGTGCAATTGAGATAATACAAGAAGTAAAATATTACTACATGAGTATTGCCCATAACTATCCTAAAGTAGCTGAAACAATCCGAATGGAGGCTCTTCTATATGAATTGATATCAAATGGAGAAAGAAACAAGCTCAATGAGTTTTATGGTGCCAAGTTTTATGGTGTATTTGACAAATCTGGAGAAATAATGAAGGGAAAGACTTATATTTATAGACGAGATGGCTACTCGAAGAGTACTGATGTTTTAAGGGCTTTCCAGCAAAAATTCCCAGATGCCAAAGTTTTACCAAAGCCACCTACAGAACAAGAGATTTTGAATACAGATATTCAGTTTATCTACGTATTTAATATGAAACCAAAGAATGTACCTCAATATAATCCCAATATGTTAGCTTCTGAATATATGGTATTATATTATTGTAATGTTAAAGAATTCTTTTCTGAACAGCCTTTGAGGATTCGAAGGGCTGAGAATATTGGAGAATTTGCTGAATGGCACCGTCTTGTTATAAATTATACTATTGCCAAACCCCTTCAATCATTAATACGTAGAGCCGAGGTAATAATGGTTTCAGAATTGATAGATTATTCTCCAATCCAGTGTGCAATATTTGATACCAGCGGCAAAACGATGGAATTAGTACAAAAAGCATTGTTTTATTATCATCACATCGTTTATAATATTCCATATGATGACAAATCTGTTTCTAATTTCACAATGCTTATCAATGGTATTGTTAATGCTGCTGTTAATGGTGGTACCAAAGTTCTTCAAGATCTGTTTTTGGGCAAATGCGCTTTTGCTATGGAACCTGAAAATGTACAAAATCGACAAACCCTTCAAACAGCATTTGGCGATCAACTTAAAGCACTTGATTTTGCTCTCAAAGTACATATAGTTGTTGTACCTGAAACCTATCTTGCATTGCATCATGTATGCGAGGAAAACTTTAAGAAAATGATTGAAACAACGATTCCTGTCATTGGCGAGTTTAACATCAATGACAATCCATCATTTGGAGCATTACCGCCTACCAATGTGCTTCCTCAGTTTGACTAAAAATTCGGTTTACATATGTTCGATTGTGAGTATGTGATATGGAAAAACACTATCTCAATATATTTTTATGTATTTGCATTAATAGTGGGAATTTATAGTGTATTTCTCCAATTCCAAAGCAATTCATCAAGTTTTGATATTGATGATATTAATTATTTCAAGCTTTGTTTTGTGGTGATGACACATAGAAGTACTGTAAAGAGGGCAATTGAGTTTAATAACAATTTTAAAACCAATATAGCTTCATGCAAGTTCTGTAATGGACCGTATTTTTTTTCTGCACCACCATCCCTTCTCCGAAATTTATCTGTTTTGCCATTGAACAAGAAATATCTTGAATCTCTTCATACATATCCAATTATTCAAACAAAATTAGGAAATATTGATCTTACATTAAAATTCCTTTCATCTCTTCAGTTTTTTCTTCAAAAAACTGATTGTGACTATATTATTAGAGTTACAGATGATGTGTTTGTGAATTTTCGTGAGTTACCATTTTTTGTTAGGGATTTGGAAAAATTTGGAGATCCTCGAACAAATGTTGTTATCTTAGGACAATGTATGCATGTGAGAGGAAGAACCCTACTGCAAGGCGGATCCGGATATCTGTTTTCTAGAAGAGCCGCTGAAGTTTTTCTTGCAGAAGCACATCTTTTGATTTCATCTATTGATGTGTATGAGGATTGGGTAATTGCGTCCACCATTAGCAAAATAGTTCAAAACATTGAAACAGCGTTTTCTCCTCATTTCATGGGACATGGATTCAATAAATCTGATTGGAAAAAGCTCTTATCACAGGATTTTTCGCATTTCCCAAGGTGCCCCAAAAAGTTCTGGACAGTTGGATGCCAATCAATGCAAACACCACTATCTCGAACAGTTTTTTTCCATCAATTCGGTTTTGAGCCAAAATATCACCAGTGGGAGTACATTATCAAGAATGCACCTCATGACCTGTATTGGTATCAATCTTGGTACCACGCCAGAATTTGCAGAATGACAGAACCAAGACCAGAAAATGAAGAAATTCCTCCAAATAAGGGAGATTCCATACTTTCGCCTGAAGAAATGAGAGATATTGCAGATATAGAGTTGATAACGATAAATTAATGTTTTTACTGTGGGTTTCTTTTTGCTTGTCTTTTGACTGGAAATACTGCATTTATGAGAGTTCTCCAGAGCTATGCCTGCAAGATGTTTATGATTGTATTTATGATTCGTCCAATTTTTCCGATTTTTATAAGAAGCGGTATTCAACATCCTATAAAGTTAGTATTTATGTTGCAGATAAGTTTTCAACAAAATTTAATATAGATAATGTGACTGGATTTCCAAATTTATATTTATTTGGGTTGTCATCAAAAAGTAGTTTGAGTTTTGCACCACAAAATATCAAAAGGCTGAATATTTATGCTAGGTCGTTGATTATTGAGGGAAATTTCTTATCTGCTACAGATTATATGACATTTGAGATCTTTGACGTTAAAAATATTACACTTAAATCTCCTTTCGGTAAGTTTACTGCCTCTGCTAATTATATTAATGCCGACACATATTCATTTACAAACTTAGCTATTAATCCGTCATATATACAGCTAATATTGGATTTCCAGTATTTTTGTCCCTCTGAGAAACCAATTTCTGTTGGGGGTATGAATGATATTGTTTTTCTAAATATTCCTAATAACTCGAAGATTCTTATTCTTAAATCTAACTATCTGATCTCTCCTCCTTCATCAAAGAATATATCATTTGTTTTGTCACTGACTGACTTTGGTGGGAAAATTAGACTTGAAAATAATGTGAAAGGTGGATATTTAGTATTTGGGTCATTAGTTTCTCCAACTTTTTCCATATATAAAAGAATGACAATTATATGCAAAGCTTCTACAACTCTTGAGTTTTTGGATTGTATATATTCTCAAAACAGTGCATTTGCCACAATTCAATATGAAGAACCCATTAGAATTATTTTACGAGGTGAAGATATTCCATTACAAATTCTTAAGTCTAATAGCTTTTTAACATTGATTGCTGCAGCTCCTGAATGCGGGATTTCCTATGCAACAATATCTGTTTCTTTATTAAAAGTGATGATTACAGAAATCGATGATACTATGAGGAGATCAGTAACATTTAGCATTGTAACCATGGATAACAACAGTATGCTAATAAGTGATTCTCCGAGGATTTCTGTTAATTTTAAGCAAATGATTGTAAATGGCTCATGTTCTCTATCTGGAAGTGGTCTCTTTTATCTACCTAGTATTATTGATTCATCAGAAAATTGCACAATTAATGTTGTTAATCTTGGGATACATGGAAAAGGTTTCTCAACCACATTTCCATTTAAATCTTTAGCAAATATCGATATTAATTCGAAAAATATTGTTTTTGATAATTATAATCATGAGATGATACCAATATATAGAGGACCAACAGATTCTTCCTTCTTTTTGGGTTCAATAAACTCGTATCAAAATTTAATTTGCAGTTCGACCAACCTATCAAAGTCTCTGTTTTATTTCAATTGGGATGAGCATTCGAAATTTATACGGGGTGTTTCATCAGGATCCACACTTTTTGAGCCTGTTATAAGAAACTTTCCATTGTATGATTGTATTGGGCTTTCATTGACAAAGAACTTTAGCCTATTCTCCAATAGTTTTTGTTTTACTGGAAATGATTATGATCAATGCTCTGAGTTCGCATTTATAATTAACACAAGCAGTCCAATTTTGTTAAACTGGGAAGATTATATTTCCAAAGATGCAGCAAGAATTACTCTTTGGGTTGATGATAATACGCCATGCATTGATTTTAGCCACTTTGTTGGAAATAGCGTACATGCCGATATATCAACATATGAAATACACTACCCTTCACTCTCCCTTCAATGCCATTCTTTAGATAGGCTATCCAATCTGATTTTGGAAAGTATCAAAGTGTCATGTAATGATTCACAAATAGTCCCATTCATGATTCAGTATTTATCGCTAATTGATATGGAGTTCAACCAGACTTTTCTCGACTTTTTGTATAAATGCCAAATTAATGTTCTATCAGCTGATATAACATCATTAAGAAGAATTGATACAGCAAAGCTTTCTACTTTAGAGTTACACTATATGCATGATTCTGGAACTATTGAGGTCTTCGAGAAAGGATTAATCATTGAAGATTTCCCCATCTTTGCAAATAAGATTCGATTAAGTTTTTATTTTCAAGACAATACTATATATTGCAATCAACAAAATGGGACTATACCCATCATATATGTTGATAATAATTTGCAAAATTTAAATATAATAGGTCAATGGCCACCAAATAATTATGTTTATATAAATTCTTTGAACCGAATAGCATATATTAAATGTAATATTTCATCTCCTCCGATATGTTTTAATCACACATTCAGACATATAATGTACTATACGGAATCCAATAATATTCATTTTACAGCCAGCAGTTTTATTTCAGCTGGGTTGACAATTGTTTCCCCATATCATACAAAGGTTTATTTTGATAAATTAACTATTTCCGAAAATGGAATTATTAAAGGAAGTACTGTTGAAATATTTATTGATAATCTTACAATTTTGAATCATAAGAATGCAAATTTAAAGATGAATATTACCAATACAGTTGAAATCGGAAAAGATCCTTCAATCATTTTTTTCCCCACACATGTTGAAATACCTAACCGAATTGTATTATACTATACTATGCACAAAGCGTCCGAGGTTAATTTATTCAGCGAATGGAAAACCCTTAATGAAGTTGTACTAATATATAATGGTGACCCAGAAAAAGACATCAAATCAATCAAGGAATACAATGATTATTTGAAAATTGGAATTAACCTTATTTGCGGATTTGAATATAACTGCAATCAAACCAATGTTACCTTTGCAAGCGAAAGTATCTTTCCGCTTGAAAAGAAACTTCTCAAAACCATATGCGCTACTGAAGAGTCAACCAAAATTAATTGCCTTAGGCTGGTACCTAGAACTCCTTCTCCCAGACCTTCTCCTATTATTGTGAATGAAACCATTGTTATTCTTATTTTCATTTCTATCATTGTTTTGATATTAGGAGTTGGAATAATGTTCTTTATATCTAAATATAAATCACTTTCATCTGCAAAGACAAAACCATATAATAGGTTCATTTAAGTAAATGTTTAGTTTTTATGGTTTTGTCCCTTGGGATATTTGTAATTAAAAAAAATCTTGAAGCAAATTTCTCTGATTAACACGATGAATACTGGAGAAATATCAGAGAGAGTTTTAAAAAATGATATTGACAAAGATAACATGTCTCCAGTTTTTTCATCTAAGCCAATTCCAAAGAAATATATGTTTAACGGAGCAAACAATTTCCTGATTTTTTTCGATCCATACGCTTACGAAGATAAGAGATATGCGAATAAGAAGCTAGTTTTTCATTTTCAGACAACTTTACCACTTATACAACAGATAATTGATGAAATGGATGAACAAATTATGGTAATTCAACGAAACCTGTCAGATATTTACTCTAAAAACTTAAGCCCAGTATCAAAAAAAATGATTCCAGCAAATTCTGAGTTTTGGAGAAAAAGAGTAATATTATATATCAAAAAGAACAAGTATCAAAGGATATTTTTCCTTAAGAAACTCATGATTGTTCAAAATTTCCGAGATACTTTGATTAATCTCATTAAACTAGTTGAGTATCTTTGTCTATTCCCAAGAATGGTTGGAATTAATCACTCATCAATAAATAGGATTTCATCTGTGTGTAAAAGCGAGATTTATCCTGATCTTCAGAATAGAATTAGATCTATTGATATTGCATTATCTGATATCAAGATTGTGATGATTTTTACCCCAAAACTATTTTCAAAACCAGAAGACTGTGTTGTTGTGCTTAATGCTACAATTCAAAATGTTTTAAAGTTTAAAGATCCCCTGTCTGCATATATTCCAGAAACAGAAGATGCAAATACTTTTGCAGACTTTGTAAGATCCAGGTTTTGTCCAATTAGGTGGGCAGAATCTCAAAAAACCCCACTTGATGCACGAATTGAGATCACTATTGAGATGATAAGCTCATTCGCCGGAATAAAAACCAGAGAGCATGTTGGGGCTTTAGCAGCACTCTCTGCTCGATATTGGTTCAATAAATCTTTAGTATGTAACCAAGAATTGAGATCATCAAATACCAGATTACAGGAATACATAGCATCATTGAAAAATGCACCACTTTCATCTGTAAAAATACCTAAACATTTCGCCAAAATCGCAGCTCCGCATTCAACCCCCCTTGCATTTTACATTGCCGAAAATCATTCACTTGAAGGAGCCTGTGATATCATGAATACACTGATCTTCTATTCTTGCCCAATCGATATTGCATATAATATCCACTTGATACACCTGATTTTATCTGGTTTCGTCGCAAAAAGGCTCAAGCTCGATATCAACCATAAGAAAGTTATCGAGACAATGCCGTTCATGTGGAAAATTGTGTTCATTGTAACAAATATCCCATATCCAGATGCGCTCTTTGACTTCATAAAGAAGTGGGCAATGGTAGATTGCATACCGCCAATGCTCCTCGAAAGGTGTCAAATCCCCGCCCAGGTTATTGTAAGCTGGTCAAGCGAAATTTAGCTTTAACGATTAAAATTTTGTAAATTTTTGTAAAGTAACCGTTATCATTATTCACAAAATGACGACTTCTTTAGCATTTATGTTACCGGGCAGAGAGAACAAAATAGAATTCAATAATGCTAGCAATAAAATGACTGTTTTGCAAGTTAGAGAAAAAGTTTGCGAGTTGATGGCCGCTGAAGGGATGACTCCTCCAGAATTACCCGCTCAAGTGCGATTAATATATCATGGACGCATTCTAAAAGACAATGATATATTAGAATCACTGTTAAATCCTGATATTGAACCACCTATCACCCTAATGACAATGATTAGACCCAAAGAGAGCGTGATAAATGAAGCTGCTCAGCCTATCCCACCAGACTCAAGCAATAAATGCTGCCTCCTATACTAAATAATTGAACTTTTTCTAAAATTTACCTGGCGGTTTGTTCGCTTGTCACTTTTCGGTTTTCTTATCAAATGAAGGCAACTGAGGCTCCAGCAACAAAAGGGAAAGATTTTTCTAAAGGAATGGAGAGCACTGTTTTGATACGCGGCTGTAATATATTTAAAGAAAATCCGGTCAAAATCGGAGAATGTCAAACGCAAGTTATCAAACTTCTTAACGCTTTGAATTCTGGCTATGAGTTTACTTCGAAAGATATTGAAGAAATCTTTTTCTCAATCACATTGATTTATAATAACAAAGATTTATTGCTCCATAGGCTTTTATCATTATTGCTTAAGCATCTACATACATCGAAAGAAATTGCAATAATGATAGTGAACTCACTTTCAAAAGATATTATATCTGATATTAGTGTCAATAAGGCAGTGGCTGTTAGAATTATGCCACATTTGTTTAATCCAGATGCCGTGATTTCTCAAGAAAGATATATTAAGCAGCTTATTTCATCAAGAGATCCTTTGGGCGTTTCATCATCATTGATGTGTGCTTTATCATTATGTTTCCAGAATCATGTTGATATAGTTAAAAAGTGGGTTCCTGAGATCCATTCAGTAGCAACTACTTCTGGTTTCGCTCAATATCATGCACTCCTTGTTTTGTATTCCTTACGCCAAGGAGATGGAACCCTCCTTAATAAGATGGCAGAACAACTCAAAGATAGAATTGGGACATTTGCTTTTTCTAATCAAGTTTTATTCCGTGTTTGTCTTGATGCAGCAAATCAATTAGGAAATGAAAATCCAATGGGACCTGTGATATCGAAACTCCAGTGTTCAAATGATAGAATCATCCTTGACGCAGCAAGAGCAGTACTATCATGTAAGTATTCATCACAGAGTAGTATTTTAGCGGCTGTAACAAAACTGAATTCTTTATTATCAAAAGGATACAGAGTTTCAATGTTTGCATCACTTAGAACTATAGCTCAATATGCTCCTCTTCGTAGAAACGATTTTGAGTTATGCAATGTAGTTCTTGAAAGGCTTTTGAATGATCATGATTCAACCCTGTCTGCAATGGCAGCCATGTGTTTACTTCATACAGGGTTTGAATCAACAATTGAAAGAGTTCTCCCATCAATTAGCAGTTTTTCATCTAAACTATCGCCTGACCAGCAAGCATCTCTGCTTAGCAGTTGTGTCGAAGTCGGTAAAAGGTGTCCTGGCAAGATTACTATTATATTAACATTTATGTGGAATACTTTTAGATTAATTGATAATATTAATGTTCAAAATCTTCTTGTTAATTCTTTTATTGGCTTTGCCACAGAATCACAAGTAGCTAAAACTCATGTTTTTAAACAATTATGTGAGTATGTTGAGGATTCAAAGTTCAGTGAACTCACCCTGAGTATAGTGCAGTTTATTGGGAAATTTGGACCCAAAGAAGAAAATAGAATGGAATTAGTTCGATGCTTATGCAATAGACTATTTTTAGAAACATCTGATGTTCGTGCCGCATCCCTGGAATCATTATCAATGTTTGCAAACTGTGAAGATGTTGGTGGATCTGTTCGAAGAGTTATCCATAAATACCTTTCTGATCCAGATGATGAGGTTCGTGATAGAGCTGCATTCTTTGTTTCAATATCATCAAGTAATATTGATTCAGATAGAATTACTGAAAAACCCAAACCTTCTTCAAAGCAAGATATTGTTGTTGATGAGCCTGTAAAAGCTGAACAATCCATTGAAGAAGCACTATTTTCCAGGTTTGGAAACAAATTATTATCAAGTAATGAGGTTTACGCTACTGAAACAGATGCTGATATAGCAGTCTCTTATGTGATTCATATTTTTGCCCACCATATCATATTTGAATATACAATTCATAACTCTCTAGATTTTGAAATCAGGAACATATCAGTTCTGATGGAGAGCGATTCTGAATCATTTATAAATGGTGAAACAATTCCATGTGATTTCGTTAAACCAAATTCTGATGGAAAAGTTTATATACACTATCCAAGAGATCCAAAGAATCTTCAATTTGCTGATTTTGTGTGCACAATTGTCTTTTATGAAAACCAGGATGATGAATCAGAACAAACATTTGATTTTGATTCCGAATTAAGGGTTAAGATTGGTGCTTATATGAAACCAGCCCAAATTAATAACTATAATGTTGTATTTGCAGAAATGCCAATTGAACAAAGTGATGCTGCCCAATTTAGAGGAATGAAAACAATTGAAGATGTGATTAATTACTTTGTCCAATTAACGAATTTATCTGTGATTTCTCAAGAACAGAAAGGAGATAAAAAGAAGCCCACCACTTTAATCAAAATGGCAGGGTTAGTACTTGGAGAAAAATTGGTACTTGTTCAAGCTGAAGTTATGCCTCCAAGGCCATCGGGTGTTGCAGCGAAGATTACTGTAAAAGCAGAATCAGAAGATATTGTCCAGGCTGTGGTTTCATCTCTTCTTGAGTAAAATTTTCTAATTATTCTTTTTACCATCTAAATAATAGCTTGAGACCTTCATAACAAGGACATATCATTGATAACATATTCTTAAAGTCATCTTTGTCTTTTGAGCTATACATTTCAAACGTATTATCTAATATTCGTATCAAATTCCAATTCTGATCAGGAATCAATGAATCCTCTTCGATTCTACCCCCTTCACGACGAATCTCAATGAGATGTGCTATTGTAATGAACCCAGAATACTCCCTAAAGCAGTCAAGATTAGCAATCAGAATATCCCAAATTAAGAGTAATTCATTATTCTTATGTAATGAACAAAAGAAAGTATCCTGAAGTATGTGAAGAATATCACATGGATCAATTGCCCTCTTCAGACAATACTCATGTATTTTTGGTACATTCTTTTTAAGATGCTTGATATAATCCGAATCATAATCAGATGAAGCGCTAAGCATATTTAGCTTTTTGTTGAATGTATTGATGGATAAAACTTGTTGAGCAATTCTAAATGCAAAAGCTTCAGCGAATGTATTAGGTAAAGATCCTCTTGACACGAATCCAAGACATACAACATATGCAACCATGAAGATATATTCGTCAAATTTGGAAAAAACATATGATGGGAACTCAAGAGCCATATTAGCAATCATTCTTTGCAATCTAACTTGATTATCAACCAATCTGGTCACTGGAATGTTGCAATTTTTGGCCAAACTAATGAACCATTCTTCATTTAACTCAACTCTGCTCCTTATTAAAGGCCCCTGAGCATCAAATAAACCATTCAGAGGCTCTTCAAAACAATCAGAAAAATGTCTTTTCAGACATCTTTGGTAATATTCGATAACACGATTGATTCCAGTGATCCATTTCACCCTTTCGAAAGGAATGATTTTTAAACAGCAAATCCAGCAAAGAAAACGGCATGAATTCGGCTTTTCAAGATCATGAATTGTTAAAAACCTAAGAACATCCTTTTGATCATATATATCTCCTGAAAAAGAAAGCAGATTGGCAACGATTTCTTCCTCATTTGGTAGTTCTTCAATAAAAGAATCCATGAAAAAAATGATTTGTGTTTACATTCGCTCATTAATTGAGACCTGTGATTCACTTAAAAGGCTCCTGAACAGCACACCAAGTTCAAATTGATCTTCTCTATCAAAGAGATCATATACACTATCCATTGCTCCAGCTTCGCACAACATTTGCAAACTTTGAGATGTTTTTTCATTGATTTCAAGAATCCTAGCAGCAGTCAACATTGCTGATTCTCTCCTAGGATCATCCAGAGGACGAATTCTCGCTATAAATGACGCCTGATCAAGAAAACCAATGGAGTATAGGTTTTCAAATGCTTTGAGCCATCCATCGCATATTAAACATATATCAATTGCATGTCTCACATTCCCTGAGTCAACTAGTTTGTTGATTGCAGACTCAGATTGTTTATCAACAGACTTAGATGAGAACAGTGCAACTTTAAACATATTGTATACAAAATTGACCGATGTATTAGGTGTTTGGAGAGCAAATTGCCTTGCGCTTTCAGAATCATCAAGCAATAATGATAAATGCATTGCTTCTTCGCGAAATAGTGGTTCTTTTGCAATTAAATCCCTGAGGTAGTGGATCCGACAATTGCTTATATGAGGAAATCTTGATAACAAATATAGTTTGGTCAAAAATGGTATTCCAAATCTTAAACAGTCTGTAAACATTGATGATGGGGTAATGAGTGTATTAAATAGCATGTCAGTCCATTGGGTTTGTGGTTTCAAAACAGGGCAGCGGTAGCCAGAAGGAGGCAATAGGGGAATATTGTCATTTGATTTGGGATTGAACTGGGTTAAACAACCACTTTTAGTATATTTAACAACAAAAACACCATGTGATGCAGCCTTTACATGTTTGATCCTCTTTGAAAAGCTTGTTTCTGAATCGATTGTAGTTATTACAGCATTACCCTTTTCATCTAGTATAAAGAAAGACTGGAGAGAGGATTGGAACATATGTTTGATGGGAGATTTAAGCTTGGTTACATCATTAGGTTCAAAAGAATCCATTGGATATTGATACACAAATCCTTCTGATGTACCGATAAATAATCCTTTATACCTCCATAAAACACATGTGACAACTCCCTTTTTGATCTTAAGATCTTTGTGTGCCTTTTGTTGTGGTTTTCCATCAATTACTTTAATCAAATGAGCAACACCTTTATCAGTTACAAACAAGGCCTCGGATCCTTTTGGAGAAAAAGAAAATGATACATTAGAATCAAATGTTATGGTACCAATTTGCATGGGGAATAATTCTATTGTGGAAAAGAATGCTGCAACTTTGCCTCCTAATACAAAACAACACATTTGCCTATTATCGGAAAAATGATGATTGGTAATTGGCATTGCCAAAGATTGAAGTTGCTTATTCAAGATCTGCGTAACAGTACGGTTTTTAAGATCAATGCAATAAACATAGCTTTTTGATTGGCTATTTGTGCCCCAAGCCATTAATTTCATTTGAGAAATCCATATAATATGATCTATTGATCCTTTATCCAAAAATAATGAGATTGCAAAAAACATTGAGTTTCCTGTTGTAGGATCAGAGTAAATCACTTGAGATTTCTCTGGAGATGGAATATTAGTATCCTTAGAATTCTTATGTTTCTCTTGATTCTTTGCTAATATCAACAAAAATGATTCATCTTTCTTTCTTGGTATATCTGAATCTGACAATCTCCTTTTCTTTGGTGCAGGTTTCTTAATTGATGCATCTGTTGGTAGATAAATTGAACTGGGAGATGAAGAAAATACAGTATTTCTCCTTCCTTTTCTGTTCGATGGAATTACAGTCTTTTTAGAAATTTCTGGGAGTGCTTTGGGTTTTTCAATATTCATCAAGGCCATATCTAAAGCTTTTTGAGGGGATAGCGTTGACATTGTTTTCTTGAGGGCAAAACCTGTTTCATTTATTTCTGTTGTTGTTGGTATTGATTCTAAAACAACTTGATCAATCATTTGAACAAGAGGAGAAATTGAATCTGTAGATGGCATATCACTTATATTATCAAATTCAGCCTTCTTTTTGCTATTCTTCACTTTTTCTTTGATGTTTTTTGTAGAATGTTTCTTCTCGCTAATAGAACGTATTTGACTTGATGGGGTTGGTGATGTTATCATAACATATCCATCAATTGTTGATATTGCCATTGATCCGCGCATAAAATCCCAATCCATTGGTTTTGATCCTAGCATTTTTACCCTTTTGGTAACAAATAGTTTGTTCCTTTTTAGTTCAATAGTCGTTAGCCAATACGTCCTCGTGATAATTTGAATAACATCAGACTGAAAGCAAAAACAAATAATTTCACTAGGCATTGGAATTGAGCCAGAGAGTGTGGTAACACTGATTCTCTTCATTTCCCCGCAATCAATCTTCCATAAATCGATTGAATCCGATCTTAATATTATACTTAGATCTGGTTGAGACTCAAATTCGAAGGTTCCTTTAATACCTGGAACGTTAATATATGGAACAGACTCATGCAACTGCAAAGAGAACAATATTGACCCTACTGATGTAGAAATTATGGCAAATTCAGGGTGTGCTTTTGAGAATTCACAATTTGTTACAATCATTTTTTCATTAGACCCAAGACACATACTTTCCCCAGTTACAGCTATTTTATTGCTGCTCATATTTTTGATGATCTGAACATGCCCAGAATGATTTGCAACAATACCATTATCACCATTATGATTATCAATGGCTATCATATCAACTGAAAAGCTAAACTTATACTTCCATAGTACTTTAATATCAATGATTTCATTCATGGTCAAATGGCACTTATAAAGAAAGCTATTTGTACCAACAAAAAAAACATTAATATCATATGGTGACCATTTTAGTGAACCAATAGAATTATTATCAAATACTATACTAGAAACAATTGATCTTGCTCTACAATCAAAAATGGCAACCTGTCCCCTTACTGTACCAATAACAAGGATTGGCAAACCAACCCCTGCAGAATATGTAACATTATGCCATTCTAACGCAGAAATTTCCTCATCAAAAGGAGAAAACATTATAATTGGTGTTAATCCCCTAATATCATCGTAATAAACAGTAATTACCTTATTTTGCGAAAATGCAAATAGACCGCAACTTCCCCAAGCACACTTAACTGGTGTTTCATGGGTTTTAGGATATGAAAACTGAGAAAAAGAGAGATTAATTGCAGTCATTTGGCACTTTTAGAAGCTAAAAATGGAGAAAGAAGAAGAAAAGATGATGAGAACAAAAAAAGCTTTTTAAACTGCAAATGAATCCAAGCAAAGGTTATTTTAAGGGCAAACTTAGTGATGAAAACACGATAAATCGTGAAGATATTATTGAGCTAAAGAGAAAAAAGCAAAATTTGGAGAAAGAAAGGGAAGAATTGAAGATAAAAATTAATCGATTTGAAAATGAGGCCAAAAGGGGGGTTAGGGGATCCAATGCAAGTCCTTCGTTGTTGATTTCTTTAGATGAAGAAATAAAATCGATTGAAAACACTATTAGAAGCCAGAAAAAAGAAATCCAAAGTATCTTAATGAGTGACACTGCTGCAGAATGTCAAGAGCTTAAAGTCGAATTAAATCTATTAAATCAAGAGGAATCACGTTTAAATTATGAAATTGCAAACATTCATTATCAAATTGAACAATCTCAGATCGAAATAAAAGAATTACTGGCCATTAGCACATCTTTTTCCAAAAAGGAATTAGATGATGCAATTACAAAACTTGAAAGGGAGATTTTTGAGCAAGAAAAGGAGAATCACAAATTATTCGAAAAATTAGAAGCTTTTAAGGACTCAAATAGCCTATTATCTGGGAAGATTTCGATTAATTCCCAAATAGAACATTTAATTGGACAAATTGAAAAAATATCAAATGATACCAGAGAAATCCAAGCAAAGAAAAGACTCGCTGAGGAATCTCATTATAGCAATGTGGAAATGATATTGTCCTCGAAAAAATATAACCAGCCAATACAAGAATAGAAAAAACGCTTTTTAAAAGCCAGCACGAAGAGCAAGCACCATGTGAAGAACTTCTCCTGCCCCAATCTTAGCTGTTTCAACTGTTTGGCTATCACTAAGGTTTTGGCCGCGGAAAAGAAGTCTTTGCTGAGGTGTGGAAATACCTTCACGTTGCTGAAGCTCTTCCTTAATAGCTAGAATGGTCATTGTTGGTTCTACTTCAAGTTGATGCTTGCGGCCAGATACAGTATTGACGTATATCAACATCCTAAATGATACCCCTTTAAGGGGAAAATTATTCACAAATTTAGTCAGAATTTACATAATCGTTTCATTCAATTCCACCCTTTTGTTTTAGGTATTTAGATATGATGGGGTACCTTGAACTATAGTACAGAGGTGTAAACCCATCATTGTCTTTTGCATTGATATCGGCTCCATTTTGTATCAGATACTCTGTTATACTTAATTGTCCTTTAATTACCGCCCAGTGAAGAGGGGTTTTATTGTCATTAGCTTTGATATCAATATCTGCTCCATTATTATGTAAGAATTTGATTATTTCCAGATTTCCCTTGAAGACAGAATAATGAAAAGGAGTCATTCCTTTATTATCTGGGGCATTAATCTTTGATCCATTCTCAATCAAACAATGAATTAATTTCTCATTACAATCATAGGTTGCCCAATGAAGAGCAATCCAGTCACTATCGCTTATTTCATTTATTCTTGCCCCTTTTTTGATTAAATAATCAACAATATCGCTATATCCGTTAAATACAGCCGAATGAAGTGGAGTCCACAAACTTCCATTTTTTGCATTAACATCTGCTCCTTTTTCAATCAGATATTTAACAATACATATATGACCTTCCTTAACTGCACTGTGAAGAGGAGTCCAACTATTGCTATTTCTTGAATCAACTAAAGCTCCAGAGTCAATTAAACAATTAACAATTTGTAAGTGTCCATACTCAGCTGCAATATGGAGTGAAGTATTCCCTGCTAAGTTTTGAGCATTAAGATCAGTACCCTGGTCAATCAAATAGCGGATGATACTAAGTCGATTGTATTCTGATGCAATCAATAGATGACTCGAAAAACTAGTAAAACCTTCATTACAGATATGAAAAAGATCACTATTTCCACAACAAACAACTAAAGACCGAGTATGATCAAAAATTGTGTATCCATTCATCAATAGAAGTCTAAAACAATTGATAGATCCATAAAAACCTGCGAAAGAAAGGTAATCAAAAGAGCTTGGTTTCCTGCTCCATTCAAATGGGCTCCATTTAATGCCAAACTTTTTTGATTGAAGAATGCCATTTAATAATCCTCTAAAACTATCAACATCATCATATTTTAAACAATACTCAACAGAATTTGGTATAAATCCATATAAAATCATCAGGTCAATTTCTTCTTCTTTCTCTAAAAAAGACATATCAAAAAAGAATGGTTTTGATACATTCTCCAAAAACTGCCCAAAATCATCAATCTCTTTCCGAAAATAATAGCACCCAATGAAACAATCCCTTAATTCGTCTACTATTTCTTCAAACTTAAATCCTCCTATAACAAAAACCCTGTGAAGCAAAACAGGACACCTTTTGAGGGATTTGTTAAGGAATAATGTGTGAAAAAGCGGATTTTTCATGTATTTTTGGCAAAAAGCGACTGCCCTCTCCAATATCAGGGGGCGTAACGAAGGGAGTTGTGTTATCCTATCTACCAAAAACTCGACATCATTTATATCTGGGGGCATTTTAATACACTCATCTTCATAGAGATTCTGTTCGAACAATAAAAGCTGCTCCATTAAAAAAACTGAAAAAAATTATGGGTTGATTTTAGGAAATTCTTAAGTTTCAGACAATGAACACCGAGAGATTAGCGAAAAAAATCATTAATAGCAGGGAATGAATCAATATAAAAATGAAAAGTGATTGGGATACACTCATTTAGTCTAAAATGGACGAAAAGACTTAATTTTTATGCTTTCATCACAGTATTATTAAAACTGGTAAGTATCGAATAATCTCATTTTAAACTGTCCACTTAATAACGAAGGGACTACATGAGAAAAATTATTAATGATTAAAAAACTTGGATAATCTTTCAGCTAATTCTGCCTTAGATCCATGAGTTGGAAGGCCTAAAGGTTTCATTTTATCCACCAGTTGTTGTCTGGTCAATTTATGAATCGGCGCTGGCAAAAAAGAAGTCGTTTCTTTCTCTTGATATGCCTTTGCTTTGATAAATACATCCTTTTCATCTTTTTTGTTCTTAAGGTTCAGAGTCCGGAACAAAATTGGAGTTGTATCATCAACTATCTCATTAACAGCTAAATCATATATTGTAGTATTATTTTTAATTGGTGACTCCCCATTATACTTCCATTCTTCAATATAAGATGCTTTCGGTAGAGAGAGGGACATTTTATATAAAACGAGAAAAATATTTTTACTAGAAATCTTGATTAATTGGACAAAATCCCGAAGATTGTCCATCTTGCATGATACCAATAAGTTCAGATCATCTTTGTAACCAATTCACTATAAAGAATACCCATTAAAAACACAAAATTAAAAGGGACTATTTTTGATTTTATTTCTTTTAAAATCATATTTCCTCATGCTTCATATGGAGTAGCATAAGAAAAAACACGAGAAATTTGTTCTGATTTCTCCTCGTTGCATTTTTCGAAATAGATATGAGGTAAAAATGGTATTGATAAATAATATTCTTCTCTTTGTTCTTCATCAATATCTGGTTTCTCAAAGTATTTATTATTATTAGCTACTAAAATAATAAATGGCGTCTGGATCAAAGTCCTTTTAGTGTTGAAAATTGATTGAAGTATTTTCATATAAAAACATTCATTTTCTGAAATCTCTTTGGTGTAATTAACATATGTGGGAGCCCATTCTACAAAATATTCACTCAATTTCCTTTTGAGTCAACTATAATACTCGATTTCTGGATCAATTCTATGATTTATCATTCATCCTTAGCAACACAAAGGACTCTTTGTTCTTGAGCATCCACGAAAAAACACGAAAATAATTAGAAAATGTTGTAAACAATGCTATTTATTATGAAAGAATCGAGGAAAGAATAAAAATACTTGAGAAAAGTTGAGTGGAAATGATTTGTCTGGTAGGAGCATAGCACTTATCAAATATACTAACCATACAGTTGTGTAAATAGATTCGTTCTAATAGTATTGTCTGTGTTACACCAACACTATTGGATTTTTGATTAATGGAACCTTCAGTTGTGTATCCTGTTTGAAGAATGCAGTTTTCGACATCAATAGATGTCTCATAATTGGTGAAAGCTTTCTTTGTGTTGTTAAAGAAAATTGATCCGGTTATTCTGATTTTGGATTTCATATAAGCAACTATCATCCCACCATTGTTTTGCATATTGTTTGACACAAAGTTCACTTGCCTAATTGTTGTATTGGAGCAATTATTTGTCCAGATCATACCATTAGATGAGGATATCATTGAATCGAAAGTTGAAAGGGAAATGGTTGTTGATGAAGATAATCCAAAATGAATCGCTGAATGGTAGTTCATGTAATTATGCGAATAATTGCATTGATTGATCAATTGAGTTCCTTTATTTATGCTTGTAGCTTGTTGAGAAAGAGAAATAAATGGAGAACTCCTAGAAATTGACGACATTTCGAAATTAATAAACCCAGATTCTGGGCTTAAAACATAACAAAAAGGTGCGCATTTGTAAACATCATTACCACAACAGCATGAAAAACCACAAGAATTGGATAAAACAAATGATCCATATGTAGTATCTGATTTCAGAATTGCTCCGGCATTTTCGCTAGAATGACATTCAGCAAATACAGTATGATCTATTAGGAAATCTGATCTAGAAATTGAAGAAAAAATAGCACCTCCACTTCCTGAACAGTATAATCCAAAAAATGAACAAAACTGGATCCAAAAATTATTGGTTGTAATAATAATCCTTTCGTGTTTATCTCTAAGAGAAACATATTCCCCATTATAATAATCGCTAAAGTGTAATTGCAGAATTGCAACAACAAAAAACATTAAATTATTTCAAATTTTTCTCACAGTTTTAAATTTAACCTGAGGCAATAATGGCCCAACTAATCATCATCAAGTACATGGATATAAACCTTCCTTTGATGTGGCATGTTAATGCCTTTTTGGACAAAGCATTTTCGAAACATTGAATGTTATTGTACCAGGAACAAAGAATTGTTGATGTTGTGGCCCCTAGAGGGTTTAGAATGGAAACTGATGAGCTTTTGTAAGAGTTTTGTATCCATGAATTTTTTATGGTCAATTTAACATTATCATTGGCTATGCTAAATAGATCATAAGAATTTGAAATGAATACGCAACTCTCAAGAATCATATCTGTATTGGAGTTGGCAAAAACTAAGCCATATTCATTTGTATATTGAGTATTACCAACAATATTACAGTTTTGGAAATAAGAATATGAAGTATTATAAGATGTTAATACTCGGCAATGTGATACAGAATTATTAACAATTGTTATTCTTCGACTTGAGCAGGTTATTGCAGAAACGCTGTGAAATCCACCATTGCCAAATGCACAATTATATGAAGTATTAACATCTTGGCAACTAATATTACCTTCACTGAGTCTATCCATACCTTGAGACAAAGTATTGTTCTTTCCACAAAATGAAACACTTATAAGATTCTGATGAATATTGTTTTTTGTCAAAAAGAGGCCAAAATGAGGACCATAATCTGCTTGATTAATGCTACAGCATACAAATCCACATGTTTTAAGTACAGATATTTCGGTATTCAAGCTAAAACTAGAAAAAATGGCGCCGCCCCTTCCATCAGACATACAAAACGAAAACAAAAGATTTTCCATTCCAATATAACCATGTATTGATGACTCTTGAGATGAAAAACAAATTGCGCCGCCATCACTATTAGAAAAGAGATTTGAAAACACAGAATTGGCAAAATAGAAACTTCCTTCTCCTAAAACATGCCTCATCCTCCCTTCTTTGACAGTATATTCGCCAGAAAACCCTGGGAATAAATCACTAAAACTCATTCTAATAACAAGTGGTGTGAGAAACATAATAAATAACCTGTAAAAAAACCTGAAAGGTAATTTGCCAATTCTTTACAAAGTTGTATTCAATTTTTCATGAATGCTAATCATGATGACTCAATTAAAGAGCAAATAGCCATTGAAAAGATGCTTTATGGTGCTCCTCCACGTTTCGAATATATAGAAATCCAGAAGATGGATTATTTAGCCAAACTTTGTGGCTCTTTTCCAAAATTACGTCCCCACTATTTGGATAGTTTTGTTATATTTTGTTCGCCCTATCTTCAAAACGCATCTTTAAGGAAAATTGTGTTGGAAAAAGTATTTGTTGGTTGTCCAGCTCTAATCCAAAGGCTTTACCAAATTGGATGTTTTTCTGAGAATGAAATCAGGGAATCATTAGAATATCATAGGAGAGAATTCCTTTGTTTATTTTTTAAGAATGTTATTGAAGTTGATAATAATTACTTATGGGATGATAACTATGCATATAAAAACAAATGGAGTGATAAAGAATTGGACTCTTTAATACTATTTGGATTTCTTGAACACTCAATAGAGTTTTGTTTGAAGTATGATCTTTTTAATGAAATTGAAAGTTTAATGGTTAATTATCCGAATAAGAGAGAATGTAAATGGAGTCTATTTGAATGGTCGCAAAAGCCAATTTCACTCGGTTTCTTGTCATTTAGTGGCTTCTTTGGATCACTAAAGTGTTTCAGAGTGTTATTGCTATCAGGCTTTGTTGTAGATAATCAAGTTGCTAGAGATGTTTTATTTAGTGGTTCTAGAGCTTTATTCAACCTTATTTGGGATCTTCGAATTCAAAACTATTCATATCTACATGAAGCGGCAAGATTTGTTCATCTTAATATTGTTGAATTCCTGGTTAATGAAAAAGCTGATATAAATGCAAAAAATAATGATGTTGAAATTTGATATTAAATGAGACTCCTCTTCATTATGCTGCTGAAAATGGTCATCTTAGTGTTGTTGAATATCTAGTTAATCAAAAAGCTGATATAAATGCAAAAAATAATTATGTTGAGATTTGATATTAAATGAGACTCCTCTTCATTATGCTGCTGAAAGTGGCCATCTTAGTGTTGTTGAATATCTAGTTAATCAAAAAGCTGATATAAATGTATCAGATGAATATGATCAGACTCCTCTTCATTTAGCTGCAGATAATAATCATTTTAATGTTTTTGAATTCCTTGTAAATAAAAATGCCAAAGCAGATGAAATTGATGTTCTATGATTAATATGACTCCACTTCATTATGCTGCTTCGCACGGTAACCTTAGAATTGTTGAATATCTAGTCAATCAAAAAGCTGATATAAATTCCAAAACAGGTGATTATGGTTTTCAATGATTAATATGACTCCACTTCATTATGCTGCTTCGCACGGTAACCTTAGAATTGTTGAATATCTAGCCAATCAAAAAGCTGATATAAATGCCAAAACAGGTGATTATGGTTTTCAATGATTAATATGACTCCACTTCATTATGCTGCTTCTCGCGGTAACCTTAGAATTGTTGAATATCTAGTCAATCATAATGCTGATATAAATGCAAAAAATAAAAAAGATGAGTTTTTATTATTAATTGGACTCCAATTCATTATGCTGCTTATTATGAACATAAAAGGGTTTTTAAATATCTAATTAAGTTAAATGCTGGTGCTGATTATTATGATAAAAATGGGAAAACACTTGATACAAATGAGGGGTTATGGAAGTCATTCAATGGCAAGTAAGCTTTTTTCAAGAATAATAATGATGAAAACATGTTGGATGATAATATGGGGTTTAGTTAAATGTAAAAATGATATGTAATTGATGAATTATTAGTAAATCCAAAAGCCTTTATTAAGTTATTTGGGAAAGATTTGTAACCAAGTTCAATGCCTATTCAAGAGATCAGTGAAATAGTGATATCTTTGCTTCCAAGAACTCATAAAAAAACTAAAACAATAACTGGACATCTAATGAGTATCAATATGTTTTCCTCTCCTTGGTTAATGAAGAAAACATTCATAGAATACAAATAAAGGGACCTTTTCACATTTCTTTAAAAATCTAATAAAGTCAAAGGACAAATCCAATGAAGGAAAGTAGCCAAGACATAGAGTCGATTGATCATTTAATAGCAAAAAGATATGAAATTATAAGTAAAATTGGGAAAGGCGCCTATGGAATTGTTTGGAAGGCAATTGATAGAAGCAATCATCAAACTATTGCATTAAAAAAAGTTTTTGGTGCATTCAATAACTCTCTTGATGCCCAGAGAGTCTATAGAGAGATTTCATATTTAAAGAAACTGGCTGTGTGCCCCTTGGTTGTTAATCTAATCAATGTCCACAGGTCAGAAAATGATTTAGATTTGTATCTGGTTTTTGAGTGTATGGAAACAGATCTATTTGCTGTAATACGAGCAAATATTCTTCTAGATGTTCATCATCGCTACATTTTTTGGCAATTGATGGCTTCTCTAAAATATGTTCATTCTGCTGGCCTGATACATAGAGATCTTAAGCCATCCAATATTCTAATCAACTCTGACGCTACATCAAAGCTCTGCGACTTCGGACTATCTCGGACAATTGGGGATAATGATTATCTCAATGATATGACAGATTATATTGCGACAAGGTGGTACAGAGCCCCAGAAATACTATTTGGATCCTCAACATATTCATTTCCAATTGATTTATGGGCTGCAGGCTGCATTTTAGCTGAACTGGTGAGTGGGAGACCACTATTCCCTGGCAATTCTACGATGGATCAGATCGAGCGCATTATATCATACACAGGTTTGCCAACTCCTGATGATTATGAATCATTTGGATCATCACTTGCTGAAACAATGCTTGCAAATGTCACATTGTCAAAAACTAGACTTACACTTGAAGAGAGACTGCCAGATGCCCCAAAAGAGGCCATTGATCTGATCAAAAAGCTAATAGTTTTAAATCCAAAGGAAAGACCATCTGCTGAAGATTGTTTATCTCATCCATACCTTGCCCAATTCCATAATCAAAAAAATGAACCCGTAGCTAAAGAGTTTATTACCCTATCTCTTCCAGATGCAAACACATACACAGTAAGAGACTATAGGAATCAGGTTTATAGAGAATCAGTAACAGCACCAGAACTACCAATGGTCAGAAAAGGGAGACCTGTGAGGACCTCAATTAAAGGTTTGTAAAATAATAATCGATTATGCCTCAATTTTTTGAGCAGTTTTGGTTCGTTAAAAATTATTCCATGAGCGAAGAGATAAAAACCCAAAACAACGAAAAAATGTCTGATGATTTCGATATTGACGAAGGAAATCATGATGATAAACCCGAAGAAACGAATCCAAGTCCTAACGCTATTCAAACCTTGTCTCTTGGTGGGAGTTCAGGTCAGGATGATAAAGATAAGGAGAATCCTGTTATAAATAGCTATGAGCCACCTGACGAAGAAGTTGATGCAGCCCTTTATTTGATACAGCAAGGAGCATCGCCACAAGATGGGTTTGATCAAGCGACGCTTAGAGCGGTAGTTAAGAAATTGTCAATTGAGAAGAATCAAGCATCAGTTGAAAAAGACTATCTTCGTGCTGAGAAGTGTTCGCGTCTCATAAAAGTAATATCAAAAGCTGCGGATGTTGCAGATTTTTCATCTCAAGCAGCCACTACAATATCAGAGCTATTGGAAAAGAAAGAAGATTCGCAATGCATTGTTGATGAAATTAATGCCAAATGGGATAAAACATTTGAAGAGTTTGAATTGGTTGTTCAAGAGAAATCCAAAGAACTTTTGAGCAAGCATACACAGCAGCTTGATGAATTTGATGCTTCAATTCCTGATACACTGCCTCCTCAATTTCAAAAGCACAGTCCGGAATATCTTCTGTTGAGGAAAAAGGAAAAGTTATTAGCAAAGAATCAAGAATTTGTTGAAGCTCAAAAACTAAAAAAGAAAGCAGATAAACTGGAGTCAGATGAGAACATGGTTCAATTTATGAAGCACAGAGAAGATTTCCAATTTAGGAGGAACAAACTTATAGAACAACAGAATAAGCAATTCGAGTTGTTTGCTGACTGGGTAAATACCAAAAGACATCAGATGCTCAATGGCAGAGAAAAAGAAATGGAAGGACCAATCAAAAGGCTTGACCACTATTCTCAGATAATAGAAAGATTGGAAAAGAAAGGTCTTCCACCAAACCCTGTTCACGGATTCACCACAAACAGGGTGAATAGAAAAGAGTCTATTAGAGCAGTTAGAACAGCAGCAATGACCCCTCTTAATAGATTATCTGGGAAAAGGAAATCTAGAGAAGAGCCACTATATCAATTCCGTCCTACAAGTGCTTTAAGCCGGAGAGGCATTAGAAAATCAAATGATGGGAAGACAAAGCCATCATTTTCTACTGTTACAACCAATATTAAATCGTAATTTTTATTAACTAACAACAATCAGAAGACTTTGCTTTGTTCTCATACTCTAACAAAGGAGATACCCTTTTGATGGAAACTGGGTTTTCTTCATTTTTTTCAACATCAAAAATAACACTAGCAATATTATAGAAAAGCATGTCAATATTCTCTCCAGTAACAGCAGAAACATTAACAATAGGAATATGTTCCTTATGTGAGAAATCTTGGATAATATCCAATGGTACTGTAGATTCCAAATCAGATTTGTTTCCAACCAGCACAAAATTCTTGACCCCAATATCATCTCTTAAATAAGAAAGCCAATTCGGTACAGCTTCAAAAGAATTCGGATCAACAAGCGAAAATGTAATAATTGCGATTGTAGCGCCACGTGCATATACAGGAACTAAACTTTTGTAATTTTCTTGCCCAGCTGTATCCCAAAAGGCAAAATTGATAGATTTGCCGTTTACAGGAATGCTAAGCTTAAACGAACTCGCACCAACTGTCGTCCGACTGATCTCTGTGCGGTCTAAGTATTTATATATTATACTGGTTTTACCAACCCCTGAGTTACCTACAATAACAACCTTCTTGCCTCCACTAAACACAGGTGTTTTTACCATTTATTTACGGTTGTGTGATTAAATAAACAAATATAATGTCGAAAGTGAGTAGTTTTTATTATGCTGCAACAGAAGATAAACGCCAGTATAGCAAGTGTGCCTGGCCCGAAAAGAATCCAACTGCCGAAGAAATAAAGTCTATTATAATTAAAAAGCCGATATTTCGAGGGGTTGACGTTTTAGATGCACTTGTATTGCGAGATAAATATTTTTCGATGAATCTTCCAATGAAATCACAACCTATGAGCATATTTCCAGATTTAAGTTGTAAAATTAGCGGAGATAAACCAGAAAATATTGATTGTATTCCGGTATTATGTGCGGTTAACAAGCTTTCCGAATGGGCTGCTCCAATAACTTTGTCTTTTCATCATTCCAAAAATATTTACCCTCCAATTGATCTTCATTTTTACTCAACCGTAGTTGGGTATGATACTTCAATTTCGAATATGTATAAACTGGCACTTGGTGATCAAATATTTCTAGTTAAGTTCGAGGAGGTATATCGAATACTTGGAATTCCGCAGGAATGTGTTGTTTTTCATCAAATTACTGGAAAGAAGGATACTATTATTTTTTCTTCAATGAAACCATATGATATTGCCAAAGGGTTCTTTAATTCGGATTTTTCCGCTTACAAATGCAATTGTAAGCTGCTTTTTGATATATATCACTATCATCCTGAGCTTGACAAAACCCTTGTATCTCAAGTGCACCAAGCTTCATTTTTAGATTTGTATGGAAAGCTTAACATCAATAATATGCCTTCTTTCCTTCCATCTTTGATTAAAGCGCTCCAAAAAGTGATAATATGTCCAAAAAGCATTTCTCAAGGCATCCAATCAATTGAATGTTTTGTTTCACTAGTTTGCATCAGGTCATTATTACCTTTTGTTTTAATATTCTCTGATTCTAGATATGAGGTTTCCGATTGGTCGATGCTCAGCAAGTCCTTTGTTGAGAGTTCAAGTAAACCTGTCTTTTCTGAAAAAAGGGACAGGTTATCACAACTTCCTGTTTTGTCTCAGTTAATTGCTGGTTTCATATGCTCTATTGATAGTTTTCCAAAAAGAATAGTTGAACTTTTAATAGCAACTAATCAAGCCTTTGAAAAGCCTCCTCCTCTATATCAAACAGACTTGTTTGGTCCTATTCTTTACTCTTCTTTTATAGAAATTCAGAAGTCTGATTATACCTTATTATTAACAAGAGGATTTATTCATTTAATGAACTTTTCTCCTCAGAATACTAAAACTCATGAGATATTTCCAAAATCATATAGTTACAATTGCAGCAATCTATCTCCTCACCTTTTATCAATTCCATTGGTTCATTGTTATTTGTGTCCATTATCTAATAATCAACCAATTTTGTCCATTGTACTTAGAAATACTGCACTTACTATCATTTTTAAATCCAAAGCTGCTTTAGAAGACTTCTACATTCTTTTTTACATTTGCCGTGAAAATATTAACACATGCAAAATTAAACCAACAAGACCACCATATGGTACATCAGAAATTGATCTCAAATTTGTTGATACATCAAATAGCCAAATGATTTTTGCCAATGTGAGGGTACTCGATTACAAATGGATTGTATCACTTCCTATCCAAAAGTATATTAAAAAACTAGAAAGGGTATGCAAGAAAAGCAATATTAGATTCATACCAACGGTGTCTTCATCTATTGTTCCTGATCACCTTGCTCATTCTTTGGCTCCAGATATGTTAGGAATATCAGTTAGTGCGGAACAGATTCGTGAAATGGTACTTCCTTTGCTTTCTCCTCCAGATGATTTTAAGCAAGATCTTATTATGGCATCAACTATTGATTTGGTATCATCTCCTTCTCTCACTGCAGTCTTTTGGTTCTTGATGATTTTCAGGATCAGTGATTTTCTTAAAAGTATTGAACTTGGTTCAGTTTCTCTTCTTCAATTACAACTTGAGAATTTTATATATGGAATGGATCAATATAGTATCAAAAAGATGGGACTTATTCATTTTATATCTTTATATATGGACAAAATTGAGTTGATGTCAACCCTATTTCGCAATTTTTCTCCAACTTGCGAAGATGAACCTAATGCTCGAACCCCATTATTATACTCAATGCGTAATAAAGCCATTGGAGTAACACAATTGCTAATTCAATCAGGTGCCGATATTGACAGAGGGGATATTTCTTCTTTAACACCACTAATAAGTTGTTTGGCTTCCCAGAACTATAACACAGCTGAGTTTTTATTGAATAACCATGCTTCAACAAACAAAACAAATTCTAGTCGTCACATATCTGCTTTGCATTACGCAATTTCTAAAGGAAATGAAAGAGCAATGATGCAAATACTCCCTTATGTTGACGAATCGATAAATAATCCATCAACAAACGGATCATTTATTATTCATATATGTATTGAAAACAAAATGAGTAAGCCTTTACTTGTTTTAAGTACTCAATGTCCTTTACTTGATCCAAACAGATATTCATCTGCATACTCCCATCCTCTTCACTTTTTCTTAGAACAAGTTGTGATATCAAACGAATGTGATTTAGTTTTACTGGATGCTCTATTATCCTTTCCAAATTTGAACCTCAACATGCTTAACTCAAAAGGCCAAACTCCTTTGATTCATGCGATTTCTCTGGGGGATAATTGCAAAAAGTTTGTCGCTCGCATAGTTAGTGATCGAAGATGTGATATAGATTTCCCATCTCTAGATGGAATCACTCCATTAATTATGGCGGCAAATGTAGCTCATAAAGAAGCTTTAGACCTTCTTGCTAAAGAGAGCTATCTTATCAATGGTCCTTCTCCCAAGGGAGAAACACCATTGATGAAAGCAGCTCTAAAAGGGCATAAAAAGATTGTTACAGACCTTATGGAAAGAGATGCCAAACCAAACTATTGGTATTATAATGGACATCTTCCATACCATGATACACCAAGCGACATTTATTCGGCTATAACTAAGCCAGACGGCTCGAAAAAGCCAATACATATTTATCCTAAAGTTGATTATGATGTCAACAAGGATTTCTCTGTATATATTGATAGGGACTAATACCATTAAACATGAATTTTTATGAAAACCAACAAAAATCGCATTTTATTCTTCATTGATAAATCTTAAAACTTGAACCAAATCAACAGCTTCGTCATTAGCAGGAACAAACGTTCCACTTTCTTCGATTAGAGCTGAAAGAGTATTGGTTAACTGTGCCTCATTCAAAAACTTAAAAACAGAATATAACGTTTCGATTTCAATTCGATCAACGCCATCAAATGGAGTATAAAGAAGATCACTATTTTCAATTAATTTATTACTAACTTCTGAGAGTGCAACACTCAAGCCAGTGCGAATCTCACTTTCAATATGGTTCATTTTGCCGCTTTCATAAAGCTTCTTGGCAATTATCTCTTTCGCAGTTAATGGAACAGAATTCATAAAATTTAACGGAAGGTTTTTAGGATTTTTGGAATCTGTGTTGATTTGCAAAAAATAACTCTTGTTTTTGGATTATGTATTCATCTCTCTCTCCAAAAAAAAAGCTTTGCAATGACTTAAACAAGGAAAAACATTATTAAAAACCCATATCGAATCAAAAATACTCCTAAGAAATGGGGATTTCCAATAATTCCCTTCGTTGGAGATGAATTCTGGATTCGTATCCATAATCTTGAGTATCTTATTGCAGAATAAAATGGCCCAGGATAATTAGGATTATATGTATATGGATCAACACACCCAATCGCATAGAACCAATAGTCGCTACCCGCTGATCCGTCAAGAAGGGTAATCCCGGGATGATTGCTGTTGCGAGATTTAACCAAACCACCCCAATTATAAGAGTTCCACGATATATTTATTGGAGTATACCCATTAGCACTCTTTCCCGAAATTTCCTCGTTTTTCCATGGCAAATCACTCTGTTTCCATCTGTTGTACCCATCAAAAGTCGGATATTCCAATAAAAACTCATAATACCCATCGATTTTGTATTCATCTCCTATTTTGGAAAAAATACTATACTTATTTGGGTTTTCTGAAAACATTGCCTCTTCAAGACTGGAAAAAAAGCCTCCGCTAACCGAATCATGGTAAAAAATCATCATCCAATCAGCGCCAAATTCTTTCTTCCTCGTGTATTGATAAGAAAAGATACAAAAAAGCAACAACATTAAGCAACAGTTGGTATTTTATGATCAGGTTGAACACAAGTTATAGCCCTGATTTCTATTTCTTGATTTCTTATTGTTCTTTTATTGGTATGTCTACTGTTAATAGCGGATCTTGTATTTTTTCCAGCAAGAATGACTGTTCTTTCAGCATTATCAATTGCGTTTTCAACGATTGTTTTACTACCTCATTAGACTCCGCAGGCGGAGCTATTTATGCTGTTAATTGTAATAGAATTTCAATACAGTTTGGGTGCTCTTATAGATGCTACGCTTTACACATTGGTATGTTTGCCTATATCAATGCTTCAGAGGTAAATAAGCTTGAGTATTATACCATTATTGAGTGTTGTCCAAATAGAGAGGGGAAATATCATGCTTTTTATGTTTCTGGTGGCAGCTTCATATGCAAGAATCATAACTCCACCAAGAACTATCCTCAAAGGGATACTGGAGTTTGGAGGAGCAACTGCAAGACAACATCCATGTCTTTTTGTACAGTATATCGTGTATCATCAATTATTTTAGTTTTTCTAAATGAATCTATTGGAGTTATTCAGTCTTGTAATTTTGCTCATAATGATGACAACACAAGTACTCATTCAATGTTTTATTCTTTGGGGGCTTCGGTGTATAATTTAAATGATTGCTACTTTAAAAACAACAACTTTGCACATCTGTTTAAGCTCTCTGGTTATATGACAATTGTTAATTGTTATTTTGATTCAGATATTGGTCCTGCTTCTTATGTCACAATTCAGAGCACAATATCAGGATATATGGCAACAACCTTAGCAATCAATCATATCAACACTGCTGTTTGTCATGGAGAACTGCCTTTTCAAATGACATATAGAACAATAACAAAAAAGAATCTTCTTGTGTTTCTAACAGCCTCAATATTTAATTAAACACTATCATCTTCATTAAATAATGAACTTGTGCTTATTGTCATACTCATTTTTGAGGTAAGATTATCAAGATCAAAGTCAAATCCTGATGAACTTTCAATAGAGAATGATTCATTAGATCTGTATAATTCAAAACTCTTTGGTATTGGTGGGCATTCGATTATGGTAACAGATGGGATCTCTGGTTTATCAGGTGTTTGTTCCTCAATTATCTCCTCAGATATACTGATGGGTGTTTCTAAAAGAGCTAGTGTTTCGGCTATTTTCAATTGATAATTTGGATCGGAAGAAATGGAAAATGGTCGAAATGCTTTAGCGGGTGCTTCTTCTTCAGTATATGAATACAATTCACTCATCCCATCTTCAGAAACACTATCTTTGTGCTTGTTCATAGTATTAACCAATAAACGTAGTTCTTGTATCGATTTATCAATTACACTCATCTTAATTGGTTTGTGGGTCTTTGGTATCTCAATAACTCTCTTTTCATCTAATTGTTGGTGAAAAATCGTCAGTGGGCTAATACAAAGAATAATCCAGCCATTGAATAGATACTCATTCACATATTGAGATATTTTTCGGCTTTTTATCTTAATACTCTCCATGATTGGTTTGCCATCAACAAATTTCAGATGATCACCGAAAACACAACACGACATAAAATGGAAATAATCGAACGTAGATATAGGAGTATCTTTTGCACACAATTTAACGATGTGTGGAGCCCCCTTACACCCCAAAAAACTATCGATTGGAGTCCCATCAATAACCAAAACTTCTAAATTCGAGAATTTCTTAATGCCAACCAAACTAGACAAAGGATTATTGCTCAAAAATAGTCTTTTAGTAATATCTGCTCGTGAAACATTAGGAATTTTTATAAGGTTTTTGCCACTCAAAACAAGGCTCATAATAATCTGTGGACTTAATCACAACAGAATAATGATTATTGATTAACTGATCACTTGATATTGTTGGTGTTCTTTCATTGAAATCCAATGACAATGCTATAAGATATGCTCTTTCATTAGTTTGATCACCCAATGATCAAATTGATTTTAGTATTTGCTCTCCCCAGTGTTGAAGGAATAAATAATCAGAACAACATGAAACTAGTGTTATCTGAAATAAATGGTAATAAAATATTCTTTACTCATTGAAACATTATTTTCATTTGTCTTTTATATCATTTATATAAGTACTCAATGACATAATATCACATAGTATATTTGTTCAATGCATTTGGAAGGAACATATTGGCACTTGTTACATGTTGTTCTTTTTATTTATTCATTCAAATCCCACTGTCTCCTTGACTTCCCAGTGAATACTTGACAAAAAATTGACTAATCACTTCTATCAGAAACGTCATATAAAACGTTTTCATTCAAATGTTAACCATTTCTTTTATCAAAAAGTCAATTAGTAACATTATCATTTTAAAAATCCATTTCATTTGTGACAATGCTTCAGTCATGCGTCGAACCAACAGTATCAAAACAATTATTAGAAAAAAACATTATGCACATGATTTTTATCATGCATTTAGTCAAAATACTCGAAAAAATTGGTCAAATTTTATCAAGTATTAATCATGGTTTTTCAATGATAATCACAAAAATTTACGAATCATACATATATACCTCCTCAAAATATCATTTTTTAGCAATATTCATTTTTTTTCTTGAGTTTTTTTTTCATTCTTTTATGAAAATCAGTTGTTTTTTGGAGATTCGGAAAATTATCTTATTTGTCAATTTTTCCCAATTGTTCTTGAAAAAAGAGCTCAAAAATACTAAAAACCTAAACAAAATATATAAAGAAAAAACAGTTACTAACCAATTTATTACTAATTTGATCATTATTTTTGTTTTATTTTTTTTATTAAATGTTTCCTATTTTGATAAACTATATAAGAGAAGCCAACATATATCACAATTAAAACATGTAGCCAAGTTTTTGAAAAATCCTAAAAATTCCCCATTTGTGCCTCTATTGTCATTCAGGTTGAATGATAATGATATTATTTGGGGTGTTAGTATGAGGTGTGAAAATGAAAGTATAGATCAAGGAAGGTCTTACGTTGATAATAATATCAACATTTCTAATTGTTACTTCTCAAGATCTTTATCATACTCGGGAGATGGTGGTGTAATATATGTTAATGGTGGTTCTTACTCAATGGACATAAAATACTCAATGCTCTATAACTGTGTATGTTCTTTACAGGGAGGAGCAATATTCTTCGATTCTCCAAATTCATGTCTAGGAATAATTTGTGCTAATAGATGCTCATGTGGAGGTATGTATTCTTATGATTTTGCATACCTTCGAGCTTCTCAGGTGAATCAAGTGGAGTATCTATCACTATCAAATTGCTCTCATACTATATATGGATCTGAATCTTTTCGCTTAGCCAATGGTAATCAGAGTGTTGACAACACAAACATTTCAATGAACAATGCTCAAGAGGTTTCTGGCATTTTCATCTTTTCTCCATCCTCTTTGACAAGCTCACACAACACTTTCTCAAACAACAAGGTATCTAGTCACTGTTGCATACGCTTTTATTCTAGCTCAGGAACAATATCAATATCATATGCTAACATTGTTCATAACAACGGTCCTGACTATGGGGTAATATATGTCAATGGAGCAGGAATTAGAAAGATGATGTACTGTATATTCCATAATAATCAAAACACTTTATTCTGTGTATTGTCAGGTTCTCTTGAAGTGTCTCATTCGTTCATAGATCACTCTGCATCATTCTCTAGATCAACATCAGTATCAACATCAAATAATAATTCATTCACTATTAGAATCACATATCAATTACCATTCTTCAATTCTCTCCATTGTAATGCTGATATCCCTCTCATAGATTCAACACCAGTAATAACATCAGAGAAATCTCCAATAAAATCATTTGAAGAAACATTGAGATTGACATTTGAGAGAACAATCGGTCAAACATCCAGAGAAACTCGTAATGAAACTCCATATAGATCTTATGCTGAGTGTATATTCACTCATCAAATGCCTAATTGGAGAGAGATCAGTGTGATATTCTCATTTGCTTTCTTATATCCAGTGATAATTCTAATGATATCATGAGTAAATGGTCATTCTAAGAATGTTCTCGTATTGTGGTTGAATGACAATGATATTATTTTGAATGTTGTTTTAGGGTGTGAAAGTATTGAACAATGAAGGTCTTATGTTGATGAAAACATTAAAACTTCTCTCGTTTCTTCTCAAAATATTCTTGTTATGATGAAAATGGCGGTGTAATATTTATTAATGGTGGTTCTTACTCAATGAATATCAATAACTCAATATTTAAAAACTGTGTTAATTCATCATTTTGGATGATATGTGATTATATTGAAAGATTTATTGATCGTAAAATTTGTGTCACTTTTCAAAGAATCAAGTAAACACAGGTGGAATTGATTTTGGAACTTTTTCATGTAAAGTATTTCTTTGAATACTTTACAATTTGGCGGGGGCGGTTATTTAATCAATGAGTGAAGAACAATCGCAGCCCCTGGATATTCAAGGGGAAAATCTAAATCAAACACAAACAAATCAATCTTCGATGTTTCCAAAAGAAATTATGACAGATCCTCAAATGGCTTTACTTTTTACTCATAATCCAGATTTTTCTCAAAATCTACACCAGTATATGCCCACACAAGCGAATGAAGATAATAAAGAGAAACATAGGATTTCAGCCCGAATGGCTGGATTCGATCCAAAAGATAACGAAGTTTGGCGACAGATTACCCAGAGATTTGGTGCCAACGTTAAACAGCCAGAGCTTCTTAGTATAGCAAATGTATTAGCCATGAATGCGAATATTAAACTCGATCGAGATGCAAAAAGACGCAAATCTGTTTTAATTAAATGGTTCCAAGAGAACTGGGCAATAGTATCTCCATTTTTAGATTTTGTTGTCCTTGAAGAGACCCAGCACCAGAATTGAACCAATAAACATTCGCTCGTTTTTAGCAAATCCGGGTTTTCCCTGTAATCGTTTTGACATATCAATGAAAGGGGTCATTTTCAAGCCTTGGAGCTGTCCTCCTTCCCAAAATTCATCAAACAGAGTTATTCATATTTGTAATCTTCCTGAAAACGTAACTTGGAATGTGATTGAGCGCTTTTTCAGTGGATATCAGGTAAATTTTGCACATTGTTTTGGTAAAGAAGCATTAATAGATTTCAGAGATTATAATTGCGCCAGATCATTTTTAAAAAATATTAATGGAAGTTTATTTGGACCAAAAGCAAAAATCGAGATATCTTGCATTCCATATCTTAACCCCCCGGATACGTCGACGAATAAAGGTACGCCATCGCGTGTAATTTGCTTACACATCACTAAACTCCAAATATCCTTGAGTATATATGATATATATGATGAGTGTTCGATGTTTGGTACAGTTGAAAAAATAATTTGCTTCGAGAAAGCTGGTAAATATGCGCTTGTTCAAATGAAAACCATTCTTGAAGCATCATTAATATTGTCTAATCTCACATTTTCTCCTCGGCACCATCCTCTATTTCAGGTCCGAGTTCAATATTCAAAGAATCAAGATATTGTAATCAAGTTTAATAACTCAAAGAGCTTTGATTTTACTTCTCCAGATTCATTATCCCAATTTCTTCAACTTCGTAGCACAAGTAATGAAGATGTTGCATTTTTTACTCCTGAAGTTTCGGGAGTGGTATCAGAAGTGTTTAATCTCTGGAGACCGGGCCCAATGGAGATTCCAAATGGCCAAGTAATCAAAGTATCCGGGTTTGAAGATGCAAAACAAAATTTTGATCATCTCTTTCGATTGTTTTGCCAGTATGGTAGTGTTAATCGAATTCACAGCAGTTTTAAATCACAGAAATGCATGTTTGTTCAAATGAGTAATTCATTTTCTGCGAGGATTGCAATAGTTTTTCTCCAAGGATGTCCATATCTCTACGGGCGCCTCAATCTATCCCAAATATTACCAAACGAACCAATATTTAATGAGAATGAATACTTTCAAAACTCAAAAGACTTTAGGGGACAAGTTGATGACCCAGAAATCAGTGAATATTCTGAGATGTGGCCACCTTCTAAAGCAATATTAGTAACACCAAAATCTTCACTTCAACATTTCTCTCGTGTATGCAATGATGCAATAATTGACATAGAACGGAGTGTTATCATGTTTTCCGAATTAGACAGAGCAGTTTCATTCATCATCGAATATAACAGAACAAAATTATCAAATGAGTTTGTGTCGATGAGGTTTACCAAGGAATAGCATTTTTTTCATGAAATAAAAGTATTATCAATGGTATTTTAAGTTATTTGCAGCATTTTGATCCATTATCTCCCTTCTTAGTATTCTTGTCGATAGTGATTTGATTCTTGTTATCAGGTTTTGGTTTATTGGCTGAATCCCGAATCAGTTGTTTGGCCATGGCACAGAATGATTCATCAATGTTTTCCGCAGTTTTAGCACTTGTTTCAAGAAATACCAAACCAAGTCTCTTTGCTAAATCTTGGGCTTCTTCTTTAGAAACTTGCCTCTTATCAACAAGATCGCATTTGTTTCCAACAAGAAGCAAAGGAGATGATGGAACATACTTGCGCACTTCCTCAATCCATTCAGTAACTTTCACAAAAGTATCCTGTTTGGTTATATCATAAACAATGATAATTCCTCCACAATTACGATAGTAGGAGCTAGTGATATTGCGGAATCTCTCTTGTCCCGCACTATCCCATATTTGAAGCTTGACTTTTTTGCCTTCAACGTCAATTTCTCGAACTTTGAAATCTACCCCGATAGTAGAAAGAAAAGTTTCTTCAAACCTTTTATCCGCAAATTGCAATAACATACAAGTCTTTCCGACACCCGATTCACCAACTATTAATAACTTAAAGAGAAAGTCGTGGGACATCTGAAAATGTCACTTTTTATTGAATTTTTGTCTGATCTGGCGGTTTCAAATTTCTCCAAAAAATAAAAAATTTCTCCGATACGGGGAGTCGAACCCCGATCCTGTGGATGAAAACCACATATCCTAACCGCTGAACGATATCGGACTTACATTATTAGAAATTGCTGGGAGCTCAGATTTATTATTAAAATTGCTTTTACAAAGAAGCTGTTTATTAAATGAACAAAGAACAAGAGATTGCCATATCAAAAGAGACCCTGAATTTGTATAACTCTATAATGAAGAATCATGGCGCGCTAATGTTGCAGAATGCCGAAGAAGTGAAAAGAATCAAAGAGAAAGAGGACAGAAATGGATTGAGAATTGCTGTTGCTAATTATTTCGGAGTTCCAACGGATACTCCTGATAGAGAACTAATACGATATATTAGAGCAAGATTACAATTCTAGAACGAATACTTTTTAACTCTTTAATCCTTTATGAGACAATTTTTAGCTTAACTAAACCTATTTATTATTCATCATTGGGATGATTTTGTCGAGAATTAAAATTTTTATGAATCTCACCCTTCTTAATATGTATGTGATAAATGTGCTTCATTCCCCGTTATTTGCAGAGAGTAGGGGAATTAGGATGTCTTTTATACATTTTCAGGGATTTTTTGCACAAAGGTTTGGAAATAATTTAGTTTTTTCAAAATATATAAATGGAGGGATTGAATGCAAAAATTCTTATTTCAAAAACTTTTTGGAGCCAGTACTGAATGTTCAGAAAGCTGAAACAGATGTTGTTATTAAGTTTGGTTATTTTAATAATTGTAGAGGAACTAACGGAGGGGCTGTAAGTCTTGGATCAGGTACCCAGCATAACGTGACTTATTGCAATTTTATTAATTGTCGTGCTGATATCGGGGGAGCTGTTTATTCTTTAGCAACTAACTTCATATCTGCATTTTCTTGCTTCTATCTGTGCTGTCAAGGCTCTGTTTGGCCTCATTATGGTTCATCTATTTATTCTAAATGCACAGGCAATCAAATTGCGGATAATATTTATACTCTTAAATGCCCAAATACTAATGAAGCTCCATGGCATGATCAGATAGCTTTTTATAATGGAAAAGCAAGTTCAACCAATATCAACACATCCCATTGTGGATCCCAGTATAACGCAGGAATTGAGCACTGCTCTTCAGTATCATCCACATGCTCCAATATTATGACAACAAATAATATTGCAGGAAATGTGATTGGATTTTATAGTACCCCAAGCAGTGGAATCCATCGTAGAATTGGCTTTGTGAATAATACATCATCAAAAGGACATTTTTACTTTGCTAATACATATCTCACTTTCTCTGAATGTGTTTTTTTAAACAATACAGGCGTTGTATGCTTCACGCATTCTGGTGTATCTCCTGTCACCTTCTACGATTGTTTATTTGATTCATCCCCTAACTGGGGAAGTAGTATCTCTTCAGTCTATCAGATCTCAACTTCAACACAAGATAGGACAATGATACCATTCAATATATTCATAAATGAAGAATGTAGAATGATACCTAATGAGAAATGTACTGTAATTACATGCAAACCTATGATTTTTCAATGCAAAATCAGTTTCCTCTCTTTCTTTTTCTTATTCCATTACGATTAGTAAACTTTGATCTTTGGAAAATAAAAGTGTCAAATTTACAAAATAAACATTTTTACAAAATCCGTTATGATTTTTGAACAGACTTCTTCAAAATCAAATGGCAGATAGTGTGGAAGTATGTTTTTATTCTAACAACAGCAATCGTTCAACAAGCAACAAGTAGAGGAAATATTGCACCAAGCTATGACTAATCATTTGAAAAAGGGAGAGATAAGCGTTAAAAAAGCCAAGAAGACTCTTGAGCTAATTTTTGAAGACGCTTTGAAAAAACTGAGTAATTTGGGTCCACAGTTTAAGTTCAAGTACTGTGCATCAGGAACAATAACTCAAAACTGTGGTGCAGGATTCCATATGGGTGCCTGTTGTCGTCATGAAAAGAACCAAGATAATTTTGCCCAAGCAACAATAACATCAGGATCACTTATTTGCACATTAGTTGTATACGGATTCAAGATTTAAAGAAATAATTATCTATATCTTTATTCTCTTTCATAAAATAAAACATATGCGTTGGGTGAGTTGGTATGCGGTTTACCGATCTTCGTTGAAATATGATCATTAAACAGATACCATTTACCTCTATCCTGTCTGTTTTCTTGCACAAGGGTTTTTGATGTGTAATGTCCTCCTGATATTCCTCCTGAATGCTCAATAATAGAAACCAATCGATACTTCTGCTCATTTGGTTCGTGTGGACCTGCTATATAGGGAGAAATATTAAGCTCTAAATCAAATCTAACAGGTGTATCAAGCTTAACGGAATTGTATTTGGTGTTAATGAACCTTTTAAGTTGAATAATCAATACTTTGGGTGATTTCCATATTGATAAACTCTTTTCAGCACATACAAATTGTTTGCAGCTGGGGCAATACCATTGATTATTACCATCAAGGGTTTCTTGGCATGAGAAATTTGAAAAACAGTCGTCAATTGTCACTGATATGGAATTATCAGATTCTCGAATTTGATAATTTTGTTGAATAATGCGTGTTGTAAGTACTTGGTAATTCATCGGTTCGTTGGGATTAATCTCTAATGTAACAATATTAGATGCAATTTGTGAATATATATTGGACTTTTCAAAATGAATTTTCCCATTAATTGGCTTGGGGTTGATAATCCTAATTTTTTGGTTTTCAAAAAATTCAAGTGGAGAAAGTACATAGTTGTTGCTTTTGGAAGTTAGTTTAAAATCTCCATTCCAAATATGATTTAATCTCAAAACTATAGAACTAACCAAAGACTCGATCGTTAAATCAAATGATTCGATTTCAACAACAAAAGGGCCACTCAATGATTTAAATAAAGAAAAAACACCAGGTAATTTCGCAATTACAGAACATACAACATAGTATTTTGATGTATCTGGATACTCAAGTGAAAAAAATGACCGATGTGATACAGACTGAGGTAGACCAAATGAAAAGTCGGTATCTCGATATGTAACTGTACTTCCGATTGCAACATTGGTCTCTTTATTTATTTCTCTTGATATTATATTGGAAATCTCATTGTATGGCGTTTTTGACTGAAAAGTCATGTTTAAAACTCTGGTGGGATTGCTAAATTCATAGGGAACATGTATGAATGTTAAAGTTCTTGATGATGGTCGGTTTATTGGTAAACTAAGAGACATGAAGGGATCAAAAACTACAGTGGTTTTCATGCAATTTGGGCATACAAGCTTTGATCGCAATTGCCCCTGAAATAAATCAACAATTATGCTATTATTGCGCATCAAATATTGCTTCCAAGCCAATTCAGACTGCATAACATCATTCAACCCGTCGCCAATTACTGTTTCAATTTGTGGCTTGACGGTGCATCTATTCAAATCTTCATGAATCCCATCCAATAAAACTGAGAGAAACTCATGAGAATCTTCTTGTTCAAATCCATGAAACTGAGGTGACCCTCTTCCTATAACGCTCTTAATTTCGGATGCTGAAAGAACACCTTGGTTTGTTCCCCATAAATAAACCATCATTCTCGAAAATGCATTTACAATGGCACCCTTGGAACCTATCGGATTTATTTTATTGATCTCATTTCTCCATTCTTTCTTGCTAAAATAATTCCTTAAATCACTTAAATGAAGTAAGCACTGTAAACCAGCATTCATATAGCACGTATTACCAATATTTCTGATTCCAGAAATACCTTTCGATGGATTCCCATCTGTATTTAAGGTATTTAAAACCATGTTACTGATACTCCGATTTGGGATTGGTGTGCTTGTGCTATTCGAAATCCATCCCTTATCAGCTTCTTTTTCATCAAGATACAACGTTGTCCTCTTATTTATTCCATTCTCTTGAAGAGTTAGTCCATCTCTCAATGCCTTACCGAAAATTTTTTGACTATATTCTAGCAATCTTACTATAGGAGACTTAACATTAAGTGCTTTTCTGGCTTCTTCTTTTAAATCTTCAGTCCTCTTAAACATATGAGTAAAAAACTTTTCAAACTTATCTCTATAAAAAATTGATATGCAAAATTTGTATAAAATAACTACATTGGTATCCTTAGACGGATGCTTAATCACTTCGAATTTAATTGAAGGTCCTCCCCCATACCATTCATGGAGTCTCATCCATACAGCCTCTGAAACAACATTAAAATGTTCTCCTTCATTCTTACCAAATTTCAAAGAACCAGAACCAAAAACTATATCCCGATTATCAATTGGACCACATACATCTTTTCGAGGTGTCCCTGAAGTAAAGCCAACACTAAACTTCCACTGTTTGAACCAATTAGAATCAATTGCATATACATCTTTTCCTACTCTCAGTGGATTTTGCCGACTGAGGTCCTTGATTATATTACATCTTTCTTGGGGACTTAGCCTTGACATAAAGCTTCAGTTTTGTAAACCAGTTGCTAAAAGTGGCATCTATCGGAAGCCTGTATAAAATGATTGAAATATTATCGGCACTTTCTCAATCTGTTTGGATTTTTGTGATTAACAATTTGGTTATTTACTAACTTTTCAATTGAGTATTTTCAAATCAAACATATGTTTATAAAATTGTTTCAAATCATGGTTGAAAGTATTCAACTTCCGAAAAATGTCAGAAGTTAGTACCTTTTTTCAGGAAATAATTAATCAAATTATTGAAAAAGTAAAATAACCGAATATCGAATTCAAAATATTGCGAATAATCTAAGGTGAAAAACAACAATTATGGGATCAAAAACAGTCGTTTCTAAGATATTTCGTGAGTTCAATAATGCTTAACAATGTTTTTTCAATGAAGAAACATTCGGAAAATCAAGCTTGACCGATAAAAAGAGAAAAACCAAAAAAAACAACATGGATACATTATAATGAAAATAGATGATAAAATTCAATGTAACATGAATGTTGATGCTTAAACAAAGCAAAAATACCTTAAAAACGAGTTTTCATAATAAGAATATATATATGGCATTATTCCTTCAATTTTGAGAGATTTTGATTAATACTTTCGGACATACATAGGCTCTATTCTTTTTTCTTCTTATTAGGGTCGTTTTGTTTGGTTTTTTTCCTCTCTTCTCGAAGCCTTCGGGCAGTTTCGATATATGCTTTTTTATCAATTTTGTTTCTACTGCAATATGTGGTAAAATGGTTTTTCAAAGCAGATGCGCTTCTACCTGGGAACATATTTACAATAATTGACCAGTCAGTTCCACATTTTTCCACCCAAAACATTAGTGCCTGTGTTTCCTCACGACTAAAAGGCTCGGCAGAAACAGCCGGATTCAAATATAATGTCCATCTATTGCGACACTGGCGGGGCGTTTTGCTTCCAATCTCTTCCGATATCTTCAACCAATTAGCTCCATATTTTTGGAAAAAAAATTTCAATTTGTCATCTTCTGAATTGGTAAATCTGGTTTTCTTGTTAGAAACATTATTCTTGGGTTCATGTTTGGCATCATCTTGACAAGACATGGGGAGTCAACGATTACTGGCGAATTTGTAGAAAAATAATTGCGAAAACGGTTATAATTCTGAACTGAATTTCTTTGTATATCTGGCGATTTATCAGAATATTGATTTATATTCAAATTTAAATGTGAATGATATGAATTTTTTTATTGTAAAACCAGGAGCTGCATTATCCGATTGCGCAATATCAAAACTGCGACATTTTGTGTGCTTCATGCATCTTTTTGTACATCTTTTTAATGTCATCGAAATATGGGGATGACATTAAATTGTTACGTATAAACTCATTAACCATATTTTCATGCTCTAATCCCTTTTGGTACAATGATTCTGCCTTAATTTTGTTTTTTGGGTTTGGTGAATCAATTAATCTATAAAAGTGGAAAAGCAAAACTTGCAATTCTAAAAGTTTTTGCTTCAAAAACTCGTCTGTGATTGTAGCTTCAAACATTTGCTCTGAAAATGATCTATTTGTCATGCATCTGAGAATGTGCTCTGTTTGGTCTTGCCTAATATGAGAGAAATCTCCTGTTAGAGTTTGACGATATTTTGCAATAGAATTACCAAAACTTTTCAAATGCTCTCCATAGTCAATGGAAAGTTCATTATCATGTCGATCATTCTGATGAATCACATAGTTGAGTGGTTCATACAATGTTTGAATCTGGGTATCTTTCATCAAATCATCAAGAGGCTCTAATACTTTGGTTGCTATGTATGTTTCTGACTCTGAGTCTTTAGCAATCAATGGCTTTTCGGTAGTATCAGGAATGGAATTTATAGCCACCAAAACCAATTCCGAATGATTATTAATTTTTATCACATTTGACTTGAGATTAATTCCATAATCATCACTTGAATGTATTCCTCTATTATTCCCCAAAAAATCAAGATCTTCGCACCTTATTGATTCTGGAATATCACTAAGGCGCTTTTTTCTTTCTATTTGGTCAAATACAATTTGATCTTCAGAAATATTGTGACTTTGTTCCTTAAAATACCTTCTAAAGAATTGTGATTCGTTATCCCCCTTCGACATTGCGTTTTTAAAAGATTGATATAACGATGGATGCTTCCTAAATATTTGATGAAGCATCTGATTATCAAGTTTAAACAAATTTGTATTCGTTCCGCCTGAGGTAATTGGTTTGATTGCAGATACATCTGATGAGGGGTATCCAATATATTCATTCAATAATTCAATAAATTTTTTGGTGGACTCTAATTCGAAATTTGTCCAAAACTCCTCTTCGTTGAGAATGTCAGGTACCAAACTCAAATGAAGGCTGCTAATTGTTGGATTATCTTCTTTTATAGAGTTCCGTATTCGTTCTTCGGGTGATTCATTGGCATTACTTTGGGGAGGCTCATATGATTTAACAATTTTTCCTAATTTAATTGCTTCAGATATTTGCTCCTCACAAGTTTTACCATTAAAATTAATATCATAATTTTTGTTATTGGTGGCCACAATTCTAAAAGTCATTTTAACAGCCCCTTCCTTTTTTGATGATCTGGAAAACTTGGAAATCTCGTTATATTCCACATTAAAAACTTTGTTATCGTCGTCTTTGTTACAAAAAAAGATTCTGTTTTTTGCAAAGGTTATTGATCCATCTCTTTTTTCATATTGACATTGTAATGTTTGTGGGAGACTCATTTTATAAAAAGGGTAATGTTTACCACAAGAATCTGCCATGTAATGTTTCATTCAAATTATCAACTTTGATTTTTAAGAATGAATCGAGAAACTGCTAATATATTGCTTTTTGGTTGAAAATTAGGAACAAATTTGTTAAGATAGACAGTACAAAAATGAACTGATCAATAAAAATATAATAAAGAAGGAAGTATTACAGAAAAAAAACTGCTTAAAGAATATTTTAAGATATATTTGGAACTATCATTGATAATAAAAATTGTATGTTTCCAAATCTCGCTTGATAATCCGTTTTCTTTTGTTTTGGAACAAAAGGAAGGAAATCGGCATTACAATAGTAGGATTTGAAGAATTGAATTTGATAAGTCATTCTATTTGAAAAAGAATTATTTTTTGATGTTATAACTGCTATTGAATTGGAGAAAAATGAAGATATATGATCTATAAAAGAATGAGATACCTCAAGAGAACCTGAATACACACTGAATAGATATTTTTCATTTTTATGAAATATGCAAAACATCAACTTTCATGATCCTTCTCCTTCAACAAGAACCACTCCATAACTAGATGGATTGTGATTATAAACAATATTAGAATATGATAATGATATTGTTCCAGTGTTAGAAATGAAGAAAATGCAAGCCATTGATGATACCCTGTTGTTTGAGAAAGTACAATGTGAACATGTTGAAGAAGATGGGCAAGATATGTATATCCCACCATAATTGATAGCATGGTTCATTGAACTGTTTGTGCTCTCAACTTTCTGATTACCAGAATATATAAAAATTGAACGATATCCAGAAACAGAAGGAGAGCAATATGATAATGATAGGTACTGCACTTGGTTCATTAAAGGAGCAACAAGATAAGCAAAATGATCAAAAAGTGAGGCGGAACATCTATTTGAGCATATCATTCTGAGGAATGAATTACTCGAAACAAAATATATTGCCCCTCCATATGTTGATAAACAAATGTAGAACATTGAGTTACTAATATTCATTGAGAAAGATCCATCTTTAACATATATCACACCACCAAAACCAGAATACTCTGAAGTTCTTGAAAAAATACAATCCGAAATACTTATATTCTTTGGAGAGAAAAACCTTCCATCAGTTATATTTTCGCTTTCACACCATTGTGCCAAGACCCTTAAACTATCATTAATAAAATTTATGGGTTCAATTAAAGAATTAAGTCTTTTCAACGATTTGGTTCTCTGTTTGAAAACTAATAAATATTGATTAAGCTCATTTAGTGTTCCCATATAAAAAAGAATAATAACAAAAACAGACTCGAAGATCATGATCAATACTACTGTTTGACTAAAATCACATCTCTTTTTTGACGATTCTTTGATGAGTTTTTGGTTTTTTGATCTTTTTTCTATGTGTTTCATGGAAAGATTGAACATTGAAGATAGTTTTTTTGGATTAATTGATTGATGCCTTTAATAATATGGAAAAAATTGCAATTATGAATGATGAAAATATAAATCAATAGAATCCAATTCATTTTTTTGGAGAAACAAAATAGTACTGCCTTTATTAATATAATGGAAAAATGAATCAATACAAAAAATGATGATTTGGTTAAAATATATCGGCTTTCATCATCCTTAATGGAGTTCTGGAATTTGATTAGAATGTTTGTAGCCTTTAATATCTTTTTTGAAGACACAGTGTGAATCATAACAGAGATTCTTAATGAAAAAGTGGTGAATAATTAAAAATGCCAACAAATTTTGATTATATTTAAAAAACTCAAACTGTATAATATTTGGATGATCAGGGGGGATATTAATCTTTGTTTCTCTAATATTTGTCAATTTTTCTCCGAACACTACTGGAGAACAAGAAGAATGGGGTTCAAAGAACAAATAAAACATAGTAGATAGATTTGAAAGTTGTATTTAATTTTGAGAAAATACAAACAATAATTTCTCGAATTAATCAGTTATCATAGCATTCGAAAATTGGAAGTATTGTGTATCTATTGTTGATTTCAAATAAATGAATCGCCAAATACTGAGAACAGCTATGTTAACAATAGTAAAAATACACAAGAAAAAAAGGATTATCCAATTATGCTGCCATTAATTGACTAAAACAAAAAAATTAATGGGATTACGTCATTATCAAACGGTGAACAATATGGTTACTCATTTTTTCTCATTATCAGAATCACTGTCAGTATTAATCGGAAATTTTGAACTGCTCTGTGCCCTACTGTTCAAGTAAAGCTTTCTTTGGAAAATATCTGATCGATTAGGATATAAATCCGTTTCTTTGCTTGGGATTCCCTCGACTTGAAAAATAACAGGTTCTTTTTTTGGCACAATCGATTCAAATTTCGCCGCAGACTTTGGAAGCGTTTTTGATAAGCGTAGTGGTATATCTTGAGACTTTTTTTTCGCGGAAATTACAGGTTTAACAATCCTCTGGTGAATCCCAAATTTAAGAGTTCTAAACTTGTTCTTAATATCTTTCTCTTTCTCCCACATATCGTCAATTCCATTGTTGTAACTTTTCCTTATATCAGCTAAATCATTAATAAACTTCTCCATCCTTTATAAAATCAAATTAACGTCTCCTTTACGAACAATATATTGAACTTAAGAATCAAAACCGGAAAACACAGAGTTCTCTCAAAAATCGAAAAATCTTCTGAATTTTCCTCCATTTTTTGATAATTTGAAGAGTTTCTTTGTGTAATCAACACAAATTTTTTGTGGGCAGAATTTTTTAAGAGAAGTTTTTCGGTTATTTCTGTGAATGAAAGAAAATTTATCGGTGGTTAACAAAAAAGTTTTATGGGTAGTATTTTGTTCTTTTTCATGGTTATCTCTGTTTTTTCTTATGAATATATGTCTACGAAATTTTTTTTAGTTAATAATGGAGAGAATTTTGGATTATATGGAGCTGATATTAATGCTCGAGGCACTCTCGCAAATCATGGTGCTGGAATGGGGGTTAAAGTTGGTGTTTTTGCTACAGGATGCGATAAAAACGGTAAGCAATACATTCAATCAGAATGTAAGTATGATTATTTTAGGAATAAAATGAACACATGTGGAGATTTGAAACATGATGGGAGTGGAACAACCATTTCTGGGATATTGGGAGCAAATTACTCAAATGAATGTGCTTATGGCATGGTTCCAAAGGTTAATATTATGTGCTATCAAATAGTATCTGACATATCAAGCTACCCATCTATTAACTCACTAAAGGATGCTCTAGAACGCGATGACCAGTTATTAACCATTAAAATGTTTCCATTTTCTCTTGATAATAGTCTTCGCGAAACTTTTGTTCACAAATATCAAGATGGTGAGCACAAAATGATATCTAACTCGATCCCTTTTGGACGAGGAGGTTTAGGCACGATCGCTTTATTTGCATCTCAAAGCACCAATGGGATAGGTGATGACCCAAATTATCATTTCTTCACACAAACTAGATTTGCTCTGAATGCAGGTGCTTCAACTTTTCGTGGTGATTGTGCTTTTTATTCTCCAAAAAGCTCGAATTTGCTTTTTAATGTCCCTTCGACAGATTCTTCTCTGTACGTGTCAACAAACATTACCACAAATCCAATTTTTGGTCCAGGAATATCTAATAATGTGTGCTCGTCTATAATCAGGAGGAATTCGGCCGCAACCACTGTTGCAACAGGAGCATTATCGTTGATTTTAGAAGGAAATAATGGTGTTTCTCTTCGAGGACTTCAATTAGTTATTGCTTTGTCGGCAATTAAAAATGATCCTAGCCATCCATCATGGATTGTAAATGCTGAAGGGTATCACTACTCTAATTTATATGGATTTGGTCGTATTAATGTTGATAAATCTCGAGAATTACTCGAAAGTTTTTCCAAACTACCCGATGAATTAATTGCTAAGAGTGCCAAAGCTCATGGAAATGCATTCGTCCCTAGCTGTCGAGATGGATCTCTGAATGTCACCCATGATATTGAAAGCAAGATTGGCTTCATTGAATCAATAGGATTAGAGATATCTATGAAACACAATAGGATAGGCGATCTCAGAATTGAACTTATGAGTCCTTCTGGTACAAGAGTAATTGTTTCTGATTTTTCTTCAACAAAGAGTGATGGTAATGAAATCAATACATATTATTTTACCATTAGACAATTCCTTGGTGAGTCATCTCAAGGAAGATGGACTCTTTTTGTATCACCTTCTGGATGTATCGAAATTGGCCGAATATCTAAAACTTCTTTAATGATATTTGGAATGAAAAGTTTACCAAATCGTCCTGAACACAAGAAACCAAAGACACAAATTGTAAAACCATTATATCCTCATAGACCTGAAATTGAGTTTACAATTAATGCTCCAAATCCATATTTTCTTGTCCCAACAACATTTTCTGCCTATATCAAAATAACTAATGAAAACAAAGATCTTCCCGCAAGTATTTTCTTAGCTAACACTTTAACTAATGATTCAATTATCTCATGGAATCTAGCCAAATTATCTGATATCCAAAGCAAATCATTTTTTATTCCACAAATTTTCCCAAATAATACTTCAGTTAATGCAATTATTGAGATTTACCAAAATGATTTTGTTGTTCTTTCTGCCCATTCGGGGCCATGGTATATAGTTTCATCAAATTCATCCTTGAAACAATATCAGATTTATGATACAAGTAGCAACCCTGCCACAATATCATGTAACATAAGTCTTCCACCCAATCAAAATATGCTTTATACACATCATGTTCTAATATCTGTTTCTGACATATACTCAAAACAGGTTTTGGACTCATGGATCGACACCATATCCCAGCCATTATCATATAAACTTCCTCTTGGAACTCATGTTGAATGGGGAATCATTTCCATATCCCCTCTTTCTTCTCAGCTTATTAGTCCCTGTGATACCCAGATGATTACATTTTCGACCAACCCAAAATACTCAGATTCCCCATTCTTGCTTAATCATACAGGTGTATGTGCACAAATAAATGGTATTGAATACTCTGAACCGATTATTCACACAATTCCCCAAACAGATCAATTCACACCAACAGTAGTTCCCATCACAAACCACTCGACAAATAGTGGAAACATAAATACATCCAATCAAGATCTCAAGGAAATATTCTTTATAAGTGGTACAATTTTCTCTATTGTCTTAGTATCAGCTATAGCTCTCATAGTATGCAAAAAAGCTAATCAGGAAGACAATATTTGGGATCACCAGAATGACGAGTCAATCACCTCAGAATAAATGTTTGTTATTATCGGAGATTTTTATCATTTATCATAATGTACTCTGTACACATCAGCGTCATAAATGTAGTTCCTCCTTCAGGGATAGAGTTTGGCGATGACCTTACCCTGTGGTTTGGTATTAATAGCGGAAATGGGGCCAGAAAAGCCAAATTATTTGGAAAGAACCATTCTACAAGAGGGATATATTCATTCCGTGTTCACAGCCTAAACAAGGCTATGATTGAATTTTCTTTAAATCAGGTCCGCTTTTTTGATGGAGATATAAAGTTGGCGAGATTGTCGTTACCATTGAGCTGGTTTCCACTTGGAGGGATCGTTAGAGAAACATATCCAATGCTTTCACATGTGAAAGGTGTGAAAGGCTGGGCAATTACTCTTGATATTCACTTTTGCCTTGTTGAAGACACTCCATTTAGGGCAGAAATGGATAATCTTCTTGTAATTCCTGCATGGAAACCTATTTATGTTCCTCCACAGCTCCAATATCCTCCACAGCCCCAATATCCTCCACAGCCGCAGTATCCTCCACATCCACAGTATCCTCCACAACCCCAATATCCTCCACAATCACAGTATCCTCCACAACCCCAATATCCTCCACATCCACAGTATCCTCCACAATCACAGTATCCTCCACAACCCCAATATCCTCCACATCCACAATATCCTCCACATCCACAGTATCCTCCACATCCACAGTATCCTCCACAATCACAGTATCCTCCACAACCCCAATATCCTCCACAGCCGCAGTATCCTCCACATCCACAGTATCCTCCACATCCACAATATCCTCCACAATCACAGTATCCTCCACATCCACAGTATCCTCATCAAAGGAGTCGGCCTCAAAGCGACTCGATGTACCCTGGAAACACCAAGTAATCTAAAAACTCATATTTTATTAAGCTTTATCTCCATAATGTGGTTTAAATAAGGTGATTTTCATTTCTAGGTCCTCTTTAATTGTTAACACTGAGGCTGTATTCATTGTTCGGCAGTAGTTAGGAGCTGAAAAAACAGTAATTAAACCACCATTTTGACCAAAAGGAAAAGCAATTCCCTCAGAACAAAACTCATGACTTCTAATGATTAAAGATATGCCATTAATTCTCATAAACTCTTCTGCTTCTTTCTGTCCAAATAGAAATGATACACCCCTAGGGGATGGTATAAACCCCTTAGCTTCGCTATTAGGATCAGACCATAAGATATCTATAATTTGAGTGTTTGAATTTAGATCATAAGGTCTGCTAATCTGTGATATATCTGATAGAGAAATTGATTCAGATGGTATCCCTCCATGAACACAAAAAATAGATTTGGAAATAGTAGCACAAAAAGGCATTATATCAAAAACAGCTATAAACTTTGAATACATAGAAAAGGAATATCTCCTTATACATTCATCCCTCAGCCCATATACTGTGCTAATTTCTTCGGTCTCATGATTTCCCCGAATTAAATATACGTTAGTGGGATATAAAACTTTTAGAGTTAGCAAGAAAACCAAATTTTCAATTGATTGGCCGCCTCTATCTACGTAATCACCCAAAAAAATATATTTGTTTTGATCTGGCTTCCCCATGAGTTCAAATATGCGTAATGTATCAATAAACTGTCCATGTGTATCACCACAAACAATTATTGGAGGTTCTAAAGACAATAATGACGCTTCTGTGGAAAAAACTGTAATGACTTCAGTACAAAGCCAAGATATATAATCTTCTTCAACAAATACATAGGGAAAATTCATGCATTTTTTTGCTACATTAAAAAATAACTCACACACTTCTTCTGGAGATGATCTGGATTCACAATTATTCATTCTAGATCGAATCCAGTTTATATTATCGTCATACGATAAAATAAACTGGATTCGAGATGAATGGAGACTTTGGGGATATTTTCGAGGTACTTTCGTTTAATTCTAATAGTTTGAAGTGGAAATTTTTTTTACTTGGCATCATAATGAAGAATTCATCTCGAAATTCGATTTTTTATGATGCTTTTTTGCTATTATTGAACATTATTGTTGAATTGTATCCAATTTTATATCTTTTGAGGGGATTTAACCCAGAGTACTATGATTTGGGTCATGATTTAAGTAGTATATTCCCCCTTTCGGATTTTTTAAGCTTTTTGTCTCCACAAACGTTATCTGTTAGACTTTTTTTATTGGTTATGATTGTTTTTTGTTCTTTTGTCGTTTTTGCATTCATTCTTTGTATTATAAACCCGGTTAATTTCTTTTCATTGAGGTATTTTTTGTCAATGAGGCTTAACCTCGTCTTTTTGCCATTTATAAGTGGGATATTTGGATATTCTCTTGAGGTATTGATTAAATCATTTATATTTAATGAGATTTCTTTCCCATTGATACTGATACTGGTTTTTATTCCTTATTTATTTGTTCTTTGTTCTTTACAATTTCTTGAGATTAATGCGATTACATCTCCAAGAATTGCATTCTCAGCATGGTTCACAAATAGTGGCCCTCTATATCCCTTGGCCATATGTATTATATCCACAATTGCTTTTAGGGTTCCTTCAATGAATATGTTATGCTCAATTCTTTTTTCCGTCCTATCAATATTTTTATGTTTAATGATCCTTCTCATGATTTTTAACGGATCTCCGTTGTTTCTTTTTGTTTCAAATGATATTGTATCAGCGAAAATGTTCCTATATATAGTTATTCATTTCATTTATATAACAAGGCATTTCTCTAGTTTTGGGTATCCAATCTTTCTATTCACATTAGTGCCGATCCATTTTGTTACTGCTTTCTATCTTTCAGTTTTGATCTCGTCAATTAGAAGGCGAAATATGAGACTCCTTCTTCTAGAATTTGATCGGGGAAATGATTCAATTTCTTTTGAATCATTAGAAACTACACTATCTTCGGTTACCAAAGAAAATGATCTTATTTTTCTTATAAAAGAAGGTCTTTTAACAGGAAATAAGTCTGTAATTTCTCATGTATTTATTGAATACTGTTTATCTAAGTATCCATCATGTGAATGGCTTGTTTCATATGTATCATTTCTTTATACTGTTATATATCCAATGAATCCAAGTGTATATAAATTTTTTCTTCACATACTTAGTATCAGTGTTTTTTCATATTCTACTGATTTTGTGATATTTCAGTTATTATTTATTTTCATGCAAGTTTCTAATCCAACATCTCCAATTATTTCTCGGGCCTTATCCAAAATTAGGCTAATAGAGCATATGTATTCTTTAGCTCATTATGATTTTTGGGGATCTTCTGCAAATAGAGAAACCGAAGGATTCCATAAAAAAATAATTAAATTATATGAAATATCTTGTGTTCAATCGAAAGTCATGAAATATCTTTCGGCAGCTTTTCCATTTTCTCCTCAAATTGCATGTCATAAATCAATATTTTACTCAGATTTTTGTCATGATTATGTGGAAGGTGATCAAGCTTTTAGAGTAGTTGGAGAATTAAGTGAAAATGGTATTGAATATGTTACCAATACTTTAGTTCGTGGTTTTGGAGCTTTTTTTCATGGTCTATATTCAAGAGACCATTCTTCTATATTGAACAATGATCTTACATTCTTTTCTTACAAAGAAAACATTGATGGGTCTTCAAAAATTGGATCATCATATTTCCCGAATGATGACTATTTTCACACAAGAATATTTACTCATAAAAAACCATCGATGTACACTGATGTAGATCCGGTTTTCAACAAATGGAAATCTGTTATTTTGAGTATAATTCTTGCATCTGGAGTATTTGTGTACCTATTCCTTTTTTATCCTCATCATAGTATGACTTTATCTATTCAAAAAATGAGAAGCCGATATACTGATATTGTGAATTTAATGAATTATACAGCACAAATGAGAGCTTTTGTTCATGTATCTGACTATTCTTTCCGTTTAGCACATGAAATAACTGATAATATGGTGTATGACCCTATTATTAATACTTCAAAAAGATTTATAAATAGGATTATTGAAGGAACATTTGGATTCAAAAAGCAAATAGATTTTATTTTCCAGGAGTATTCTGATATATTAACTAATTCGCTTAGTTATTACTATTCAAATACTACCTTCTCCAGGCTATATTCTCAGTTTCACAAAATTTTTTTGTTTTTTCTTTCTTCAGATTCATCAAGTTCACAGTTATCTAACGAGACTTATCATGAGTTTTTGTCTTCCACTTCTGAATTGAAAGAGTTCCTAAATATATTGTATAATGATTCCTATCATGTATTGAAAAGTGATTTTATTGATTCGTATTCAATCATGAACATATCTCATTATAGAATTCTCATTATCGAAATCATCATGATTATTCTTGTCCCTCTAATTGGAGGTTATATTAGCTTTAGCATCAAGAAAGATGTGTTTTCTATTATTAAAACTTCCCAGCCGCCTGTTTTGCAATCAATTGCATATTGTTATAGCTCTATAATGGGCTTTCAATATTCCACAAATTCTCGATTTCGATTCTGGTACAGAGTCGAGTTTAAGTCACTATCTTTTATGACATTTACTTTGTTATTATTGTTTCCTTTGTTTCTGATAACTTATTTCAATAATCTTGATATTGATATACCCCCCTTAATCTGTCTTCCAGATTTAGTAGTTATGAATGATTCAAGCTATATAATCTTCAAGTCTTTGGTAATATCTTGTTTTAATAGATCTGATGAATTCATTGATACTAATAACCTCCATGTATTATTTTATGATTTGGTGACATATATTTCCGATACTATTCTACCATCTATTCCTTTTTATGAAAAAATGAACTTTTCCAGTATGTTAGCCAAGCAAAGTTTGTTTTTGGGAGCATCGATGGTAACATTTGCTTTGTATTGTTGGGCAATCATTCTTGAAAAGAGGTTTAATAATTTTTCTAAGTCTTTACTTAAGTATATACCTCCTAGTTTGTCAAAATCAAATCCACTTATGAACAAACTGTCTTATGGAATATCTATAAGCTCAAAGGATATTAAAGATTTTGAAAATGACCTTAAGAAATCTGATTTTGAGCCTGATTTTTTCACATTGTTTAGAACTGATGATGATGGTATCTTTATTGACCAGTATGGGCGTTTATCTCAGAATATGAATTTGTTATCTAAAACCAAAACTGATTTATTGATTGAATTGAAAGATTTAATGCCTTTGTTTAATGATGATATTACCAGATTTGAAAATGGGATTATGAATCAAGTATCAATTCCATTCCCTTCAATGGAAGAGTATTATTTAGAGAATAGATCCCCTGAAAAATCTTTATTGTTTAAAAATGATAGTTATAAGTATGAAGAAAATTCAAAAAATAGAAAGTTTAACAAAATGATAGATTTTATTAACCAAAAACAAAATTTGTCGTCGTTTTTCTTAAATGACTCTGTTATGTTTATAATTAAATATGAACATAGTGAATCAATAAAAGAACTATTTGACATCCTTAATGATTTGGATAATATTGTAATGGGTGATTGCAGGTATGATCGAATTGTTGGGCATTTCAGTAACATTGATAAGACTTATGTGAATGCTTTTCTTTCAACATTGAAAAACTTTATTCCGCTCATTCGAATTGTATTACACAATGGACTCCCAACAATATTCTCTGGTGCGAAACAGTCAAATCAATACAAACAAAAATATAATGGTATGCTTTTCGAAGAATGTCTGGCTCTATTACGAATTTCCAAAATTGGGGATGTTATAATCACATCTGACTTGGCTAGCGATATTGAAAACAAAACACTCATTGGTTCGCTTTGTGTGTTTCAAAACCGAAATCTTCCTTATTTTAGAATAAATTGTTAATTAATGAATCCTTTTCTAATTTTTTCTGATATTGGGATGCTTCTTGAGCTAAACTTTCTATTCATCAGATTATCCCCTCTACTTTTCGTTACTTGGTTGTTAAGAAGAAGTTGCTGAGTTATATCTTGTCTCTTTGGCTCAGAAAAAGATGATCCCTTTCGTGTTGAGGAAGAAAAATAGGTATTGTGTATACATGATGATATATTATTCACCCATGGATGGCTTAACACTTGTATTGGTGTATATCGCATCAAAGGTTGTGGTCTCATCAATGAGCTAATAAGATCTCTTAAATTGTTAGACAAATTGTCTGGTAAATGATATCTTGCCTCACATATTTCGATTAACAATGCTTTCTCATTAGAAACGTGAGTCCAAGGTACTGTTCCAACAGTCATGATAAATAGTATTACGCCTAAAGCCCACATATCCGACATCATTCCATCATATGATTGTTCTTGTATTATCTCAGGGGCGATATAGATAGGAGACCCACATTTTGTCTTTAGCATCGATTGTTCATTGGTATCTTTAGAAAACCCGAAATCGGCGATCTTTGCGCGACAATTTTCATCTAGCAATATATTTGAAAGCTTGATATCCCTATGTGCGATTCCTTTACCATGAAGGTAGTTTAATCCAGAACAAATATCTGAAAACAATCTCCTAGCTAAATCTTCTGAAAGCTTTTTATGATCCATAACAAACATTTGCAAGTCCCCACAAGGGCAGTATTCAAAAAAAAGATACAACAAATCTTCATCAGAAATCAACTCATGAAATCGAACTATATTTTGATGTTCAATGCTTGAAAGAATATTACATTCGCTTTTAAATCGAGAAACAGCTTGTTTATCGATTAAAAACTGCTTTGATAGTATTTTGCAAGCATAATACTTATTATCTGTGGTTTTCTCAACCAAGAAAACAACAGAATACGATCCATGGCCTATTTCTTTGATCAATCTATATTCGTGGATAGTTTCGGGCAAATCAACAAAAAAACTTTTTCCAATCATCACCTTCATTAAAATCTAAAATTTAATGTTTAGTGTAAAGGTTCCCCTTCTGGCTCCAATAATGTTCTGTATGCTTCGAAAAAGGATTTTCTCAGGATTCTTGATTCCGATAAAAGCTTTATCTGGTTCTGAGATATCCTTGAGAGAATCCTGTGTACCTGAGAATTTGTATAACCATGTGATAATAAGCTCATTTCAACAGGATCCTTATTCAATTCGTTCTCAACTCTTAATGAGCCAAAATACTCAACAAAAAGGATACGTTTGAATATTGGTGTAACCAAGAGTGTCTCTAAAGCTCTTTTTGAGTCGTGTTTTGTTAGGAAATCGATTTTTAAGGATCCTTGATCTCTATACTCATAAGATTGATAATCATCAACAGCTGATAATATTTCTTCGTATGATAATCTCGGAGGCATTTTGGTAACTATTAAAGAACTCTCTATGTTCAAACTAATACTAACATAGGTATTACCAATTCTATACCTTTCTATTTGGGCTGCAGATTTTGCTTCGTCTTTATAATAAAAGACTACGACACAACTATCAGTTCGCATTTTAACTGAATATATAACATAATTTTGGGAAAAATGATCACGAATATCTTGTTCTGTCAAATTTCCAATATTGTTAACAACTACTGAAGGCATCTGAGTTTTCAGAATATCTGGATTCAATGGTTTAGATTCTATGGCTTGCAAATATGTATCATTGATAATATGATTGTTTGCCATTTTTATAAGCCTCTTCTTATCTTTTTTCTTATTGAGTCCAAATGTGATAGAAAAGGTCCTATTGTCTTTTGATGCTTTTCGAGAATTAGGAATTATTGATAATCTATGTGTCAATGAGAAATCATCTATGAGATTTTCTGGGTTAATTCTATTTGGAATATTGCATATGGTTACATGATATTGGTTGTCTTCATTTATTTTGGGCTTTGGTGTAGGAACTGGGAGAATATTTTGAACTACATTAGGATCAAGTCTTACAGCTTGAGGGATAGGATTTATTGGAATCTTGATTTTGTTTACAACTTTCTTTGGTTTTTTAATGTCATCCTCATCCGTGGAATCATTACTGAAATCTTTCTTCTTTTTTAACTTTTTGTTGTCTGGGCCTGGTTGTAATTTAACCTTCAAATTTCTATTGGCTTGCTCTTTTGGAATTGGTTTCTTTATACCTTTTCCAACATTATTAATGGGCTTGTTCGATTCATCAGAACTCGAACTATCGACTTTTCTTGGCATTTTTGGAGCCACTTTGGGATTCTTGGTGATTCCCTTTTTAGTAAGATCATCTGATTCTTCAGAAGAAGAATCCACTTCTTTTATGGGAATAGGTCGTTTTGGTACTGGTAATCCACGTTTAGGAACATTCGATTCATCTGAACTCGAACTATCGACTTTTCTTGGCATTTTTGGAGCCACTTTGGGATTCTTGGTGATTCCCTTTTTAGTAAGATCATCTGATTCTTCAGAAGAAGAATCCGCTTCTTTTATGGGAATAGGCCGTTTTAGTACTGGTGCTCTACGTTTAGGAACATTCGGTTCATCTGAACTCGAACTATCGACTTTTCTTGGCATTTTTGGAGCCACTTTGGGATTCTTGGTGATTCCCTTTTTAGTAAGATCATCTGATTCTTCAGAAGAAGAATCCACTTCTTTTATGGGAATAGGCCGTTTTGGTAATGGTAATCCACGTTTAGGAACATTCAATTCATCTGAACTCGAACTATCGACTTTTCTTGGCATTTTTGGAGCCACTTTGGGATTCTTGGCTAAATCATCATTTCTCTTCCCATCTAAATCAACAAAATTGTTTTCTTTTTTGGCAAAAGGTGCATTCCGTTCTCGAAGCGGCCCTTCCTTCTCATCACTGCTACTCGTTTTGACAATATTCCTTGCATTATCCACCAAGTTGGCTTTAATATTCTGCTTTACCGGGCCTAAGTCATTATTAAGCTCCTTCTTTTTCTCATCATTGTCATCTATCCTATTAATCTTCTTTAATCTTTTCAACATTAAAAAAATAATATTTACAAAATAGACAAATTTATTTTGGATTTGTCTTAAATTTGGGTTTTTCGACTATATATGAAGATTTCATCAGCATTGGACAATGAAACATGATTGGAACAATTTTGTAAATACCATGGCTGAGATGAGTATTAATGATGTAGTGAAAATTGATGGGGATACTGATCCTTCTCGCAAAGAAAGGCCGATTATGCTTGGTAAATTCTGCAAAACAATCGATAAAAAACCAATTCAAGGTCAAATTTGTGATGAAGATAGAAAACGTGTTTTAATTGGATCACTGGGGTATAATATACTTCATGAACACTTATCATTTGGTGGGTTGGAGAAATACACCGAATTAGAAGTGAAAAAGATTTGGAAGAGCTTATTAAACGGGAATAGTCGAATTAACGACAAAATAGATCCTGTTTCTCTTGATACACCCTGGACATTGGAAGAAGATTTTAGAATAATCACAATGATACGGCAGAAAAAGAAAATTGGGAACACAGACATTATTAACGGGAATAATCCTAACATCAAACTATGTAGGGATTTACATCAAATTTGGCAAAGAATTCAATATTGGCAAGAGCATGAGTCAGAGATATCAGGATTAATAGAAGCTTTAGTTCATAATGTACTAGAAGAAGAACTGTATTATATATCATCTCAGAGCATTACAGAAGAACAAAAACTGCTTAAGCTTTCTCCTGATAGCTTCCTGCCAAGTCGTTGTTTTTATCATCCAATTGATCATCCAATTATTTCCAAAGAAGCCGAGAATGAACTTAAGACACTGACAAACTTAACTTCATTTTATTCCCATCCTATCTTTCAATCATCAGATCTTGCAATACTAAGGGGAGAAAAGATCTTGTATAGAATGAAGAGGGAAGCCATACTGTTAGGTAGAGCATCGTTGGACTTTGATGTTGATGTTGATTTAACTTACACTGGTGAGAGATCATGTGTCCATACGTCAAGGCTCCAAGCAATAGTTTCTTTCATGAGCGATTTGAATTTTTATATTCAGAATATTGGAAACAGGTGTTTTAGGGTCAATGGTGAGATTATTCCACCTGGAGACTTTGGGAAACTTCCCAGCAATAGCTTATTAGATTTTTCTGATGTCCTATTGGTTTTTATCCCAAATACCGATCTTATATATTCCCTTGAAAAAGAAATTAATGCAAAAATTGCAGAACAATCTTTAGTAAAACAAGTGTAGATTTATTATATAACAGTTTCTAATGACAATATATCATAGCCCTCAATTAAGGCTTCGGTAATATGATTAATGGTCACAGGTCCGATCCTCCTCTCTTCTTCAGCAATCCATTCATCTGTAAGTGTGTGCGTAAAGAATGAGCTTGATAGACACTGTTTAATTGTCCACCGAGAAGACTCATCAGGATCAACCATATGTAGTATTAAATCAGAGAGATCTTCAGAGTTGGGTATGTGTGAACAATTATAATGTTTTTTTGCGATATCCATGAGCTCGTCATGAATTGTAGAACATGAAAGGGCTTTGCCAGTTAGAATAAAAGAAAATGTTAAACCTAATGACCATATATCTGATGGAAATGAATGACCCTTGAAATCTTTTTGTTCAGGTGATGCATATATCATGGTGAAATTGCGACATGTACACCGATGTTGGTCATCAAGGACTTGTGCAAACCCAAAATCAATGAAAGCTGGTATAGGATCATCCCTTGTTTCATCCAAAAAAACCAGATTTTCGGGCTTGATATCACCATGCAATACTCTGGTCTGGTGGATATAGTCGAGTCCTTTGAGGCATCTGTACATAATAATTGATAGGAAATGAATATCTAATACCTTATTTTTTACAAAATAGTCCCTAAGATTGCTTTTTCCATGCAACATGACCATAACCCTGAACCCATTTTCATCAAAAAACTCCCGAAGAGGAATAATATATTTATGTGACATATTTGATAGAATAAAACACTCCATATCAATCCTCTCCAATGTTTTATCCTTAATCAGCATAAACTTCAAAATGACCTTTTCAGTATTTCGGGTATTCACAGCGAGCTTAACCGTGGAGTTTAGGGTATTATCAATCGGTGCAACTATCCGATAGTGTCTGATTCTGGAGGTAAATGGAAAATCAGTCATATCAGTAAAATTTTGAATTTTAATTCAGACACTTATTCTGGTTTGAATGGAAAAAAATTGGCGGGCGGTTATTTGATCATAAAACAAATAAACTATTTGATTTTTAAGGGAACTCTTTCAGACAATAATTCAGGTCTCCCCTTTGAGCCATTTTTCCCTTAAGAACAGAGTATTCTACCAGGGTTTGATTATTCATGAAATCAATACCAACTGGTTGGCCGTTAAATACGAAACGGATATAAAGCACTGACTTGGTGTCTCTCCATAACTCGATAGCGAAATGAGATCTGAATGGGGGAAGCTTCTCATCAACATAGCCCAAGCTGACGAGCAATGCAATAATGGTTGTATCGTGAGCACTATAGAGCTGGAATTTTCCAGATCCTGGCTTCATTGCGAGAAAGTCATCAATGTCCCTGAAAATGTGCCTCCATATTGGAGATGCCGCCACTGCCCGCTGTGTGTTGAAGAATCCATAGCTGAAATATGCAATGTCCTTAAGAGACTGTTGAATTATATTATCAGGAAGGGGGTCAACAAGTGGAAGTGTTTGGTTTGTACAAAGGTACGATGTCATCCAATCACCCAAAAACATCCAATTAGTAAGATCTGGGGTGAGTTTAAGTTTTTGATATATCTCTGCATATAATTCTTTGCTTGAATTCATCCTATTTTGGAATTCTGTTGAAGAAACAAATTGATTCCATGTGTTGCGAAGATCATCGCAGCCTCCAGATGAAGGATATAGGAATTCAGATCCACTTGTCCCTGTAATGATTTGAATTCGCTCGCCAGGAGATGCAGGAGGATAAAGGCCATTTAGGAAACTCACAGCAGAACGAATGCATCTTTCAACCTTAGATGCTCTGATCCTAATATTTGATTGATCAAGGTATGGTGGGAGAAAGTGAATCTCATCAACCAAGAATTTTCGATAAAATTGACCGAGTTCGAGATGTTGTTCCATGCCCCTCAAAATAAGCTCGCCCTCATCGCAATTTGGGGGAAATTCAACATATTTTGGATCCTGAACCCTTTGATATCTCCTCATTGTTCCATTAGAATTTGATACATGCATTCTTGGAGATTGAGCACTCGAATCATCACACATCCAAAATCCATTCAGCTCTCTTGATGAATAAGAGTCCATTGGTGTTCTCATTCCATGCCTCGTTACCATTGAAAAAGATATTAAAGTTAAATTTGAATAACCAGGAGCGTGTTCTGTTGGGGATTGGCATGTAAGAACATATGAATTAACAATAGAAAAAGCAAAAAAAAGTAGCATCTTGTAATATGGTCTACGTTTATTTTCAATTAATAATAATCGTATAACGATATGTAAAAATAGTTTATTGAACAAGTTTTTGGTTTTTCAATAGTAACTGGCTTTTTTCTCTTGCCTTCATAAGAGATTTTAGCTGCTCTTTACCTATTGTGAGGTTTTTATGTAATTTTGGCCTGAAAATAATCCTTTTGGGTGGTTCTGGAAGTGTTAAAGGTTGAAGTATTTTGACTTCTTCAGTTGAATATGAAATTTTCCTCTGTCCCTGATTCCTTTTGTTAGATTCAAGAATATCGAATATTTTTCTAGTGAAATTCATTCTTGATACAATGTTATATATGGTTTTAAAATCACTTGGTGTTTTTGATTTTATGTGATTGAGGATTTCCTCTTGTTTAAAACCCTGTTTCGTTATGAAAGCGACTGACTCTGCATCTATTTCGTCCTCTTGGGATATTGATAAAATTTGGTCTACCCTAATACTATCTCCTTTGGTGATCCAAGGGTGATTTTGGATTTTTTTTATTGGAAGCCTGTTTCTGAAATCTTTCATCAGCATCTTTTGCAAAAGATCACATAAATTGGCCGAAAAGAAATTGGGAAATGCTAATTCGACATATAAAATTGTTTTGATTAGTCTTGATAAGTTTTCTGCATGAAATGGTAGAGCTCCTGCAACCATTGTGAATAAAACCACCCCCATCGACCAGATATCAACTGCTGAGGTATATGCTAGCCCCATTAATAACTCAGGGGCTGAATATGATGGAGATCCACAAATTGTATGGACTTTGAATTCTTCTGAACGAGAAAAGTTACTTAATCCGAAATCAATGAGTTTCACATTATCATATTGATCGATTAAAATGTTCTCACACTTAATATCCCTATGAAGAATATTGTGCTTTTCATGCAAATACTCAACAGCTGATGATATTTGGAAAAAGTACTTTCTAGCCTTGTTTTCTGGTATTCTTCCTGAAGTATTGATCAATTTGAGCAAGTTTTCATATCCAGCAAACTCCATGACAAGGTATATATTACTATCATCCTCAAAGCATTCGAAAAGAGAAGCAATATATGGATGATTTGTTGCTTTAAGTATTTCAATTTCTCTTTGGTGTCTCTCATTAGCTTCTTTCGTGATTAATGTGATTTTGTCAATAACCTTGATTGCAACTGGAACATTTAGCATATAGTGACGGCAGAACCATACTGTTGAAAAAGATCCACGTCCAATTTCATGATCAAAAAGGTAATTGCCTCGACGTTGAACTTCCATTGTGCCAAATACTTGTTCTCAGAAAATAATAATTTGCTCTCAATATTTGATACAATTCTCATTTGAAATACTAGGACCAAATAATTTATGGGTTCATTTGAATATAAAAAATAATGTGATGCTCACAATATTGTCTCTAAATTATATCAATAATTCAGTTTTCTATCAACAATTGTGTTCAAACTAGTTTTAATTTCTGAATAATTTTATCCAAATCTATTTGAAATGTTTATTCCATTACAGTTATAGGATATCAGAACCTGTTATTAGTCGGCAGTATTGATGTAATTATGTGTGATCGGGAATTTTATCATGCAAAGCCAATAAAGTGGAAATGTGAAAATTTATATGGATTCGTTCTGAGAATCCTTTTCTTGACTTTGAACACAGTTTCTCATCAAGATACCTAATAATAATTAATGGTAGAACTCTGAAGCCATTAAAGCACTTTCTTTAGAACAATCCACCTGTTCTTAGAACAAAATAAATAGATATATTGATCCGCTGAATACAATCAAAGACACAAAATCACTATTGACATGAAATTTTTTTATCTGATTGGACCAGAAAACCAGAGAAAGACATCAAATAATTTTTTTGATTACTTCACACAATGAAACATCATAATGTTCACTCTGTTACATATTACGGGCAAGAGTAGATAATCAATATCATTATATTCATGATCATACTCCGCTATTATTCGAAATAAGAGGAGTTTTTTCTTTTCAACTAATAAAAATGTTATGGATATTTGATTAGAATTCTTTTTTTGAACTATATTTACAATAAATAATTGCTTAAGAAATCGTAATTTCATTCATTGATCTAAAATGAACCAATTCATCCATTAGAAAAGTCAAAAAACGAATCATTTAAAATAGACATCCAGTTTTGGTTTAATAATAGTGGTGAATTTTGATCATTTTGGCAAATACTGTCTCAGTTCTTCTTCTTTATCGTGTTTAGGTTGTTTAGAAAACTCGGCAAATAATTTCTCATCTATGACTTCTAAATTCGGACGCGAGTCTTGGCCAATCAACATATTTTTCAGAACACTTGATATAATTCTATATTGAATGAAGTCCTGATTATTCCCTTGAGGTAGCCTTTTAAGATCTTTAACTCCTATCATGATATCGGGAATGCAAAAACCTGTTACTGATGATATTGCTTCTTTCATTTTGTCTTCTGTTGCTAGCTCTCGTAATGATTTTAAGTCAGTTTCGAGTTTGTTCTTGTTCTTGCTTTTAAGCTGGTCAAAAATGGTCCTAAATATATCAATATCAAATGCTTTAGAAATTGTAGAAGCCAAAAAGAAATTTTTGTTTTTCAAAGCTAGTAGTCCGGCATTGATCCATATCTCGAACTTTGATCCCCTGTTTGATAACTTCTCACTTACAACATCACAAATAAAGTACCACATTGTTCGTGTTTGTTCCTTAATCATTTTTTGGATATAATTATTCGGATCAAACTTGTTAAAATTAAGAAAATCGACTGCAAAAATATTAATATAAAACTGGAAATGAATTTGAGTAAACCCATTATAAATCTGATCTACTTCATTCTTTCCTTTATATTTTGGATATACATTGGTTAAAAAGATTCGCCTTTGACCCTTATCAAAACTATTAGCCTCTTTCAATTTTTGCTGAATTGTCTGAGACAAATTGTGAGATGATGCATTCTGCTCAAGAAACGAAATAAAATCATCAATCAAGCTTGCAGGTATTATACTAATTCTTTCTGGAGCATACTGAACCCAGTTAAATAAATATTCAACAAATGTGTTTCGAATGTCGATATAATTAGAGTTTGGATATCCTGGTATTGGAAATCCTCCAGCAGTAAAATCTTTTTGTCTTTGAGCATAATAGGGGATTTTATTTCCCTTTATTGCTTCGACAACAAATTTTTTAAGTGATCCTATATGTAATCCAACATCGACAGGACTATCTCTTGAAAGAATAAATAGCATTAATGATAATGGATAATACTGATCAAAATTAAAACGATGGAAAAGTACGTCAGTGAGCTCAAATGATTCTCCTTTTTCAACTACTAAAATACCATTCTGGTTTGATAAAGAAAGTGTCTTTGATATTACCCTTGCAAGCTCGGGGTTCTCTACAAGTACTTTTTTTTCGCGTAATTCTTTCATAAACCCTATTTGATCATCCAAACAATCAGAGTGAACCTTATTATAATCAAATCTTTGTGAATCAACTTCGGATTGAGAGATTAGATTCCTTAAATCTTCAACTATGCCCTTAAACTCGGTTGATGATCCATGATGAGCGGCAAATTCCTCCAAATTGGAAAAAAGTTTCTGAGAGACATTGTTTCTTTCTCTTTTATGTTCCACTAATTCATCTGATTTCGTTTTGATTTCTTTGGTAAGCTTATCATTATATTCTTTGATTTGTTTTATCACAGAAGCATCGATTTTGTTATATTGCATTTTCTCTTTCATATCAGCTTCAATAGTTGCTATAGAATTCCTCAGCCTATTTTCTTCTTCTTTATCAGCAATATTTTGGTTTGTCATGATATCTGCCTTAGCAACTAATTGTTGTAGGCGCTTTTTCCAAATATTACGATCAAAACTAATCTTTGCGATTCTCACTTTAAGAGAGTCTATCATTGATCTGCAGTCGTTAGTAATTGGGAAAAGGGTCTCAAAAGATTCCGTATATTGCTTAATGCATTGGGTGATTGAGTTTCTATCCTTTACAAAAGCTTCAATTAATACATTGCAATTACCAAATATCTCATCAAGCCTTTCTGGAAGGGGTAAAAGCTGCTGAATATACTGTATTTGCGATACTATTTGATCTTGTGAAGGAGGATGCTCTGAAAGAAGAGCTTTCATAAAGTTGATTGATTGTGCCTTTGACTGCAAAACAAGTAGCTCTGCCTTTGAAATATTGGTATTAGTTATTACATTTGATGTTTCAGCGATCTTCATGAGCGTTCTAGAGTTGTACTCGAGCTTTTTCGACATTATATTTACATTGAGTTTGGTAAGATCACCTAATACCTTTCTATTGCCTTTCCTGAGGCGAGTAGTATCGTTAATTGTCTGATCAGATATCGGCTCAAGTTCATTCCTAAGAGCAATATTTCTGTTCATTGTCTCTCGACACTCGGCAAGCTTCATTTCTCTTTGATCTCGTAAAGCTTGTGCTTCTTGGTCCATTTTAACTAATAGCCCGCCTGCAATATTTAAATCCCTTTCTACTTTGTCAATTGAATCGATATGTGCAAACTGCTTAATATCATCTTTTTCCTTGGCTTTTTCTATAACATCGGAAAATGATTTCTTAATCCCTTTCAAATAGTCACGAATTTTGAGATTTTCTTCTCTCAGCTTATGCTTCTCTTTAACCTGCACATAATGGGGCTCCAACTGTGCAGCTCTCTCCTGCAATTGAGCATAAATAGCAGATTGGTTCTGATAGCTGTTCTGAAACCCAACATATTGTCGATATATATCCTGTAAATATGCCTGGTACTGGGCTGTTTGCGACATTTCTTTGGTTTTACAAAAACCGCTGTAAAGTAAATTAAAACATCAATTAGTAAATGTGATCATCTTTAGTTCTGCTTGTTATCTTCGAAGGCAGTACGGAATTCGGTGATTTCTTGGTTTTCGACCTTTCCATACTTTGTGATGGCGCAAGCTCCACACTTCATCTGGCGACGAACTGATCCATCAGCCTTAAGGTGTGTTAAGCCAAGAGCTTTACCCATATCCTCCTTGGCTGGAACTGTAAACACTTTAACATCATTCTTCTTGCAAAGACCGGTAATAAGAGTTTTATAATCCTTAGCATCAGCATCATTAGCAACAAAGACAACTCGAGCCTTTCCCTTAAGAATGGCCTTAACTGTGCAGTTGAAACCCTTGGCAACAGCACCAGAAAGATTTATTTGACGGATTCCCTTGGAGAAAACTTCTTGTGGGAAAGCTGGTTCACTCATTAAACAAAAGGCCGACCATAACCGCCCTCAAAACGGTTTTTATAAAAACTGCACCTGGATTTGGCGGTTTTGATGAAACAGATCTAGCAGTATATAAGTGCGTCGTGGTTGTCATTATCCTTATTTCTGGTCTTCCAAGACTCTGCCACTGTGTCGTATAGTTTTTTGGAATAGGCCATTCTCACACTTTCACCTAGATCATGAAGGGAGCGTTCTACCAGAGCTATGAACTCAGAGAATGGTATATGTGATCTTTCCTCTGGTTTTGGCTCCTGTTTGGCAAGAGATGGTGGAGGGGTTTCGGGATCTGTGAGATAATGGTGATTTGCCGGGATAAAACTGTTCTCAAATGCGTTCGAACTCGACAAAAAGTATTTTCTTCGGAAAGAAGTGGGCTTAACTGGCCTTTTTGCCAAAACTTCATTGACATCAAACATCGTTGAAATGAAAAACAAAGAAAAAAATGCGTTCTTTTTTGCGAATTATTGTTAATTTAATTGTATTATTAATTAATAATTTACAGTTTATTGTATGTAGTTATCGATTTGGTCAATTAGTTGTTGAATCCCAAAATTTGAATCTGTATAAAACGATATTATTGCCGAAAATGGTTTTCTTCTACTATCTTGAAGATATTCTAGTGATTTCCTATGGGATCCTTGAAAATCTGATTTTATGATGTCGAAATTATCTTCAGGATAAGTCTTTTTTAACCATGCAATCGATAAGAATGTATTGAAAAATTGTTTTGAAAATGGAATAATAGTTGGTATTGATGATTTTTCCATTGTTTGTACCATGTATTGTACATAAAAACAACATATATATGGCATTTCATATGATAGATTTTCTTTGATATGTTTTAAAATCATGTTTTGAATAAAATTGTCTCTTTTCAAACGGTGTCCCCATGCTTTAGCTAATTCAAGTGAGTTTGGTGGGAGATATGGATGATTTAGTAAATCTTCGATCAAACTACCCAGTAATTGATATGTATTTGAGTTTTTAGAGAGTCTTTTTGAAAAAACCATTAGTATTTCTATTATCGAATTAATGCTCGGGTGGCTTGTATCGGGTTTAAACTGTCTAAATAAGTATTGTGATAATGTACCGATAGTAACTCTTGAGATTTTTTTGGAACAAATTGTTTTTAGTAGATTAAGAATTGTATAATTAAGAATTGATGAAGAATTAATATAATATGACAGAATCACTGTAAGCTTCTCCTCATTTATTGTATCTGAATTTTCCAATTCCGCTGATAATGCCTGATAAGGAATCATTTGAACTGAAGGATAACATGAGAATGCGTTAGATAAAATATCTTCAATCATTAATCCATTGTTTCGTATTTTTAGAAGAATTCCATAAGGATTCGTTTGACCAATCATGCTAGCTAAGGTATGATTGATTTTTATCATTTTAAACTCAGAAATTATACTAAAGCATATCCCCAATTCTAAAATAGAAACTGAATCAAGGGAATTTATATCTTTGAATTCTTTTTGAATTAGTTGAATTGCTTGATCCAAAACAATTTGATTTCTTCTGGAATATCTCTTGATAATGCATGTTAGTAGCCGAATTGCTATTGATCTCTTTTTTTGATGGCCCTTTACTCTAGTAAAAAGCTTGTGAAGAAAAAGGAACAATGGCTCAGTTGGAAATGGAACCTTTTGGAAGAAAATACAAAAATTCCTCAGATTCCTTGATTTGAATCTTGAACAATTCAAAAATTCTCCAATGAAATATATTGGATCTAATCTAATTAAATTTATAGAATACTCGATTTGCTCATCAAGTGCAAACAAAACATATTCACAGAGATTATTTCCAAAACAATGATGAATATAATCCTTTTCGGCCTGTCCCAGTTGTTCTATTCTTTTATTCTTAAGTTTCCAAATCGATAGTATTGATAAAATTAAACCTGGGTCTTTCATATAGTCATTCTTTAAATCACTCTCAAAATCTAGAATGATTTTATAATGCAAACAATACTTGAGGAGGGTATCAACAAGACGAGGGCTCTTAACTATATGAGAGTAATCAAGAATTTGTTTGATATAAGTCTCTTCAATCGCTCTTGGAAAAAACAATAGCAAAGAAATGAGGCTTGATTCGCTCAACAAATCAAAAGGAATACTTTTTTGAAGAAAAACAAATGTTGATATTGTTGGTATTTGCTCTCTTTTATCTTTACAGAGATCATCGAATGAAAACACTGATTTTTTTGGATTATTCTGTTGAACACTAATTGCTGCTGGTCCTGGCGACCTGGTAAATAAGTGCAATTGATCTGGTTTGATAATAGATGGGATAATCGATTCATCAAATTCTATTTCATGAAAATGAAGGAATTTGATCACAGATATTATTATTGAATAATCTACTTTCTGACTTGAAATTAGAAGATCTTTCATTTCTTTGGCAAAATCTTTCATTGCAATGTTAGGTACCTGAATATGATACTTTCCAAATGATATATTAATAAACTTCACCAAAGAAAAGCATGACTTCGAATCATATGAAAGTGATAGTGATCTTTGAGTGAAATCGATAATTGTACGAACAGGAATACCTGTATATTGAAGTAAAATGCTTCCAAGATCATTTGAGATTGTCGGAAAAAAACAAAGAACTTCCGAAGCCAGCAAAAATAAAAAATGTACTTCATTTTGACATAAGTTGATATCTTCATAATTAAACTTACATAGATACCTAATAGCACTTTCGCAGCATGACAATATGGTATTATGAGACAATCCAGGATTTGCAGCAATATCGCAATCGCCATTAATAAGAACATCAGCAATTTTTTCGCACTGGAATGTGGGTGGAACAAAATGATGAAACTTCTCTCCAGTAAAATCTTCCCATGATGAAACAATAACAGATACTGCAATCTTAATAAAGCGATTAGCTGATTGTTTAAGAATTTCAGATGGCAAAAGAGCAAGGATTGTAAGAATATTCCGAAGTATATTTAAAGAAACCCGGAAAACAATCATAATCTCATCAAAAAGCTGGCCCAAATGAACATAACATAGAACTTGATTGGGATGAATATTGGATAATATATAAGCCAAATAATCTAATAATAACTGAAAAGAATTTTCATCAAAAGAATCTAACATTCGAGTAATTCTATCAAGAAAGTCGAAAAATATCTCACTATTTTCAGAATTGGACATAGATAATGTAGCATCCTTGGCAACTTTCCTTAGTTTATCAGAACTGGAAAATATAGATTTTTGAACTAAATCCTGTGCCAAAATAGTTGTTTCTTCTGGCAAAAGGGAAATGTCGATATGTTTAAGAATTTTCAGGAGCCAAAAATCTTGGATCCATGTTTGGGTTTCTATTTTAAAAGCTTTTGAAAGTAAGGAGCAAAAAGTAATATTATCTACCTTGTTCTGTATCTCAGGGATGACTGTGAGGCATAATGACAATAATTCGGAATCATTTCTCAGGTTCTTACTTACAAGAGTAACTAATTCTGGTAAAAAATGTGAATACTTAGCAAAATGATTCATTAAATGTGAAATAATATTTGTCTCCGCGGGTAATATGGTTTGATCATCTGCATTATATTTGAACAATGGCAAAATCCATTCAGATTTTAAAGGAAGTGTAAGAATCGATGGTAAGAATGATGTGCAAGAAATAACTTCAGGGTTGAATAATTCTTGGAATCTCTCGTGAGAAATTTGACCAGATTTAATCAGTGACGCAATTACTAAACTTGAGTATTCCACATCTGTTGGTTTGGAATTCTTGTTATTGATAAACTCAAATGCTCTTTGTATAAGGAGAGAGAGATTACTGGGAGAAAGAATAGGCATCTTGTCTGGAAACATTATGGATATCAATGATAAAGCAGTATCTCGTTTAATCAATGAATCAAACATACTGGGCTGAATACTCAGAAGCCTCGAAGCTGCCCTTGGAAAATGTCTGTTACTCGGATTCTGCAAAGAAAGTTGAAAAAAATATTCAGCCAAATTCAACAAAAACTCAGAAGGAAGATGTGAGAATTCATTAATCAAAGGAACTATTAATTCGCTATCCTCGTTTCCAAATAAATGGAAAATTGGTGTTTGAGAAATCATATTTTTGATTTCAGCAATCTTTGAAAACTTAGAAAGATGGCAAAATGCTAATAAAAGCAATATAGATTCTGATGTTCTTCGAGATATTTCTTTTCTAAGTGATTCTATAAGATTATGCGAAAAAAAAGGAGACAACCTCGTTATTATATGCCCCATTGTTGTAGAAGAAGATATTCTTATTTGAGGTGTCCCGTTTTTCCATAGAAAATCCAAAGAAATCCATAAAAAGTCATATAATTCACAAATTCCTTGTGAATCGAGACTTTGGAAAAAATCTTTATTGACTGAATTTCGTATTGTATGCAACAAAGATGGAATGTTATTGCTATTTAAGCTTTTTTGTTTCACAAAACTATTTATTGATTTTATACACTCCATAAATATTTCTTGTTTTTTCTCCAAATGAAACACAATTTGCACTGTAATACATTAATAAAATAACATTTACTGAGACTCAGCAAAAAACTTGGAAAAATACTCGAACCCGTCCATTTCTTTCTTGGAGAATTTTGTTTCTCTCCATTTCCCTCCCTTAAAAGACTTCTCAACTAATTGAAACTGATCAATCGACTGTGAATGCAATGTTTGTGGAACTATTTGCGTATCATGGGAAAACTCCTTAATAAACATTTCAACATTATTCGTCAATGGCATCATATCATCAGGTTGTTGAGATATGAGTAAACGAAGAACTGTGGAAATCGGTAGTAATGGACACATTTCGGTGACTTTTTTGGGATTTGCACAAAGTTCGCTAGCCATCATTAAAACCAAGACAGCTTGGCGAAAGAGCTTGAGTTCTCCACTAAACTGCGATTCGAATTGGGTTATAAATGAGTTCCATACTATTGCATTTCCAAAGCAAAGAACATGAGGGGTCGAAACCAATAGATTAACCATTTGAGCATCAAATTCTTCAAATGCAAGTTTCTTTATGTACTCAATAATAGTAGGAGCGGTAATCATTTGATCTATGGAATACAAACTATCAATTAATGAAGGCATTAAAAGGTCGTAGCTATTTGGTTGTTGGATAATCTCTTTTCCGATACTAATTGGTTTCTCCGTTAATTTTTGTAAAAACAACACTATTTGTTTGGAGGCGATTTCTTTCAGTCTATTGTTGAACAATTCAACTCTATCTGTATCCGCTTTCTTTGTGTGCTCAAATAGGATAATTAAATATAATGATACAATCCACCTATCAAGATATGTTCCATCTTTAATCACATTTGATTCAATATACTCATCAAAAAATGCAGAAATGACCGCATTAAAGGATAAATTATCATAAGATTTTGATCTAAAAACTTTGAAATTAATCATTGTCGCCAAAATAGCTGAACATATTTTGGGTATATGGCGTGTTTTAAGTGGATGCGATACCCATGTTCTTTGAAACACTTTTTTGATTGAATCAATTGCTTCTGCTGGTTCAACTGTGGGACCCTCTTCATCAAAAAGAGCAAAATTAAAATAAAGAGAATCTGCATCATTGGAATCTGAAGGAGATATTAGGGAAGAATTTGATGAGTTATGAGATGAGAGAAGTTGATCAAAAGATGGGAATAGTTTTTGTGATTTTGCATTTTTTGGGGCTGCAAAAGATGGAATTGGTTTTAGTTGAGGAGACTTATTTCCACTATCTTGGGTCCCAATTGCCTCTTCGATATCTTCTGATTTGAAAAACTCACTACTCCAAGATCTAAGTCTTTGTTTCTTATCAATTCTAATAAATGGTTGAGGTTCTTCAGATGGTGGAGGAGGTGGTGGAAGTTGAGAAATCGCTTCAATGGTATTTGGAGGATTGACTGGTTCAATAATAGGTTCAGCAATTTCTAATGGCGGCTCAATAATCTCTTTCTCCGGTGGTTGATACGAATCTGTCATTGATAAATCCGAATCCCTCCTATTTTGAGATGGATCAATCCCGATTTCGGATAGAATAAGTGAAAGAGCCAGAAACGCTTTTGTTCCTTCAATTGGATAAATGCAAACCTTTTTTGATGTGAATTTCCAGAATGGAGATATGTCGAAATTAAGAATACCATAAGATTTGGACTTGTTTTGATTTGCAAATCTAAAAACTTTAAATTTGATCAGTTTGGCCCTTGGTTCATTGGCCCTTTTGGAAATATATAATGTAGCCTGGCATTTATATGACTTTTCAAAAAAAACCTCGTTATTTGAACTACAATATCCCCTTTCCGTTAACCCAGAAAAATCACCTCTTTTCCATTCTACTTGAAATGAATCCGAACAACTTTCGGCAAGCCTCAAATAGTGAATGGTAAATGATACATCATATTTGACTTTCTTCCAAGACCCAAACATGTAAATAGACGTTTAAATTCAATCTTTACATTCAATAAAGAGCACTTTTTCAAAGCAAACATTACAACTGTTGCTCACAAAACTTTTGGGAAATTCAATTTGATCACATAAAAAAGGTTCAATAGTATACTTTAGAAAAGGTTTTCAACCTGGGGTAAAACAAACTGTTCTGAGAGAACTAAAGGAAAAACTATCGAAGGCTTGAGGAAGAACAATTTGTGTTCCTTCTTAAATCTTTCTTCTCCTCCACCTGTAATATTTAGCATTATCTTATCTCCTTTCTTAACGATACCTTTCTCAACTGCTTGAATCAAAGTAGCTGTAGCAACAGCTGCAGCAGGATGGATATCGATACCCTCAGTTTCAATGAAGAGTTTCGCTGCTTCTTCAGCTTCAGAATTATTGGCTGCAAGTATTAGACCATCAGTATCACATAGAGCATCAAAAAGACCTCCTTTAATTCCATATGGTGGATTTCTATTTGATAACACTTTGGCGCAGATTTCATGAGCTTGGTTTCGAAATTCTTCATCGGATAGTTTAGTTATTTCTCGGCTTCTAGTTTTCCATGCATCAAACATTGGCAAAAATGGAGTATTTTGTGAGCAAACAAGTCTCATTTTGTTTGAACCGAATCTTCCATCTTCAATTAATCTAAGATTTGCTTCCCAAGCAGCGATGGCCCCGGTTCCGCTTCCAATAGCTTGGAAGTAAAAGTCTGGAATCGCACCGATTGTGGTGCAAGCAGACAAAACAGTGGTTCCCATTCCATCTCTTCTAGCAACATTCTTAGCGCCTCCTTCGGCAACAAATTTTGGAGATTTAGCAATTATATTTCCAAGGTGTATGGCATCAAAATAGTCGCTCCCTGGAGCAGAACAGACAAGTTTAACACAGGGATCATACTCCTTATCATTCCATAAAGCACTAATGTTATCATAAGGAACACATAGTAGAAGCGGTATTTTGTTCTCACTACATACACGAGCGAAGGCTCTTCCGGTATTTCCGGCTGATTGAACAACCAAAACTCTCCCTGAAAACCTATCTGGATACCTACCTAAAATGGAATATGCTTCAGTTTCCTTAAATGAGCAGCTTTTCATATGGGCTCCTTTTTCAGGGAAATACCCACTGAATGTGATATGCAAATCAGATAATCCTAACTTCTTTGCTAGACCATCACTTTTATATGTTACGGGGGGATTTGACCCGCTCAACATTCTATATACTGGGAGCCAATCAGCGAATATATATAATCCATTTATTGGTTCTCTCAAAATAAGTTGCTTCTTTTCATATATTGCTCTAACCAATGATGGTTCTTTACATTCTTTATCTTCAAGAATCCAACCATCATCATCAAATACCCTTCCGCTAGAGAATGTGCGCAACTGGTATGCTGTGGGGATGAGACTCATACAGAAATGAAGTGATATCACATTTCAGAGTACTTTCAGAAAAAACCGACAATCGCCATTTTACAAAATATGCTACTGTGTTGAAACTATGGACTGTAAGTGTTGATAAGCCTCTTTAATGAGCGGTGTTCCCTTTGAAAAATCGATCCTTTTCATTGCCACCATAACAGCGGGTAATAAATCTCGATGTTGTGATGTTAACAATAGAACCCTCATTGCTGTGTCTAAATCAATTTGGGTCACATAGGCAATACGGTTAACAATCTGGAGTGCTGACTGTAGACACTTGCAAGAAGACACTAAAGCTGTTAATGCCAACGGGTTTGTTTGGGATTTTTCGAGAATGTGTTCAATCACCTCAACTGGAAGTTGAATTCCTGCCATTGCCATTCCTGCTGCTGCCGCATATGATGTGTTTACAAGAACTGGACAGTCACTTATTAGGTAAGTCTTTATAGTATTAATGGTAATACGTTTTGCTTCACCAATCCCAATTAAACATCGAAGAGCTGAGCATACTAGATTACTATCATGAGAAGATAATGACATCACACACCGATCTGCAACTGCAGCCCTCAGAGTTGGAGCTGCACCTTGTTGGGCAACAATCTCTAGAGCTAATTTCAAATGAGTGGAATTCATACAATATACAACGCATACATCAGCGGCCTTATTTTTGCATGCAACAACAGAGATATCAGCATCGTATTCTTCACTCCCACTTGGAATCAGTTCAACTGCTGCAATAACAGATTTTTGTGGAACAGAACCTGGTGGTAAGCGTCTTAATAGCGCTGCTGCTTTGGCTCTTACTGATGTATTCAGGAAATGAGAGGCCGCCCGTCCCATTGTTTGTGAAGATGCATTTGGATTTTTTTCAATAACTGCCCATAATTTTGGAATCAAATCATTAGGAATATTGCCTTGTTCCAAAAGTTCGAATAATTCTGTCAATGCTTCTTCATCTTCATGAGCTGATTTTAGTTTATTCTCAAGTTCAACCTGAGCACTTCCCTCACATCCGACCATTTCTTCGATATATTCTCGAACAATATCATGATCAGCTCCATTCAATAGAACTGGTCCTGTTTGAAATCTTCGAACTATTTCATCAAATGATGGCCTATTATCGGGATTTCTATCCCAACACTGTTTAATAAGGTCTGCCATGAATGAATTGGTATTTGATGGGATCATAGGTCTGGAATCATTCATCAAAACCTGAGCAATAATTTGAGTTGATTCAAGTCCAGCAAATGGTAACTGTCCTGATACAAGCTCCCATAAAACAATCCCATAAGCATAAACATCGATTTTGGAATTATATGAAGATGATGAAGTTAATAATTCAGGAGCCATCCAATGTGGAGTTCCGATATTCTGTGTATATAAATCTTCCTTTCCCATATCTCGAGAAAATCCGAAATCACATATATGGGCCCTTTGGTTACTATCAAAAAGAACATTCAATGATTTGAGGTCTCGATGAATAATATGTTTTGAGTGTAAAAATTGCATCCCTCGAGCAATATCAAAAGCAGCAATTGTTCTTTGTGTCGCGTCTAATCGTTTATATTTATGAATTTCGTGATATAAAGTATCGCCTGCCATCCACTCAGTGATAATACAAAATGGTGGTGTATCTGTGGCACCAACAAACCCCAATAAGCATGGATGCGAAGCTGTAGCAAGAACAGAAACCTCCCTCTGAAAAGCATGCAACTTGTTTCCATTCAATTTCTTGAATTTCAAACGCTTAATTGCGACTTCTCTCTTTGTTCTCTTATCAAATCCAAAAAATACTACCGCTGAAACACCACTTCCCACTTCTTTAACCATTTCAAAATCATCTAAATTTAGCCTCCATTGCTGATAGTGAATAGGAATAGGAGAAAACACTCTCAGACCTGGAGGTACTTGTTCATTTTCATACTCTTTCAAAAAAGTATTAACTGATTGTAATCTTAACTTAATCAATGGTACAATATCATCCTCAACTGATGAATTTTCTAAATATTGTCGAAAAGATGCTGCAATTCCTCTCAAGTCGAGCAGATGATATTGAAGCCAGTGTGGAGAATCAACTTCAAATGCTTTTGATGAAGGTTCGTGAAGGAGAGAAGTGTGTTGCTGTAGTCTTGATGCTAATGTACACAAAGTTGTTGCCACAGAGCTACAAGGATTATCCAACGTTGTATGTGCCCAATTATGAAGCTGATGCTGACACAACAATTGATGAAGCTCTCTCAACACATCGCATGTATTTTTGTAAGCATCCACTTGTGGAAGACTCAAAACACAGTCAGTAACAGAAGAACTAAATGAAATCAAAAAACGGCGAAATTGGTTCACAGAAAATTCAAATTTTTTCCTATGAACAGCAGATTGGGAAGCAAGTTGCTCTAGTTCATTTAATTGTCGCTCTAACTCTGGAATACATGCTATTATATTCACAACACTCATTTACTTTTATTCGTAATGTTGTCAAAAAGGTTCTTGAAAAATTCATTTTGTTGCTTATTTGGAGATAATAAGGAGTCATAATAGAATGAAGAGTCTTTTGCAGAAAAATATTTAATTTGTTTTTGGAATGTTTCTCATGAAGTTGTCAATTTTTTTTATTTGTAATTTGGGTTTTTCTCTTATTCAATTTCAACATTATAAATAACATGGTGCTAAGTATAAATAGAAAACTATAGACTTTAATTATCTTTAGCGATGAGTGGTTCATCATTAATAACTTGGCTCTTCTTGGCTGGTTCTTCGGGATATTTGAACCAGGATAACTTGATAATCTTGTTGTAGATAAGCATACCAGTGAAGAGAAGAGCAAAACCAGCAAGTTGCATGTAGCTCCACTTTGTCCAGGCTTCACCAATATCTGGATGTTCGCGACCGTATGGCTTATTCTTAAGATAGTAGAACAAGAAGAGTTGAACAACCCAAATGCAAAGAGTTCTGAGGCCTTCAAGAATTGTTCTGACGACAGCAGAGGTGATGTTTGTAACAAACATACCTGTAACGTTGTAAGCAAGAATAACAAAAACGTAAATAATAACGAAAATTAAAATTGTGGAGTTATTCTTGATCATTCTTAATGTATCGAAAGTATCTTCATGGACACCATTTCCTTCTGGACCCTTGATGTTGTGTGTGATTGGAAGGAAGATAGAAAGGGTAATGAGAGTACCCCAGAAACCTTCAAGACCGACAATAAGAACTGGAGAAGCAGTCATATCGTGCATCAAGAAATCTTCAACGACGATCTGTGAAGCTTGGATGAGTTGAGAACCAACAGTAAGGCAAATAGCCATAACTACTTGACCACTTGAAACACCAGCCTTTCCAACACCTGTTGATGAAACGGCAGCAACACCAACAATTGTCAGGGCAATAATAACGAGGGTAACAGCAAACCACATGAATGGATAGTGTGGGCGCTTGAGGATAAAAGCACAGAATAAGGATGAGAAGAGAACCATTGAACCTCTGAGCATTTGCCAAACTGAAGCTTGAATGTAAAGAAGACCAATGTTCATAAGTGCTGTAGCAACAAGGTCACACATGGCTGGAGCTGCAACATAGAAGTACATCTTTTTATGTGATGCATTCGCATCGTTTTCTGCTGTTGATTCATCAAGTTGGGATGCAAGAGCATCAGGTTCCTTGGAATCATCAACTAATCTTTGAATTTCGTAAACAGCTAAAGCTAAACACATACCAATGAACATAGAGTTGGTCTGGAACCATGGCTTCTTGAATTTGTGCTCACCATATTCTGGTAAACCCATGGATTTCTGCTCAAAGAGGAACTTTTGGATAACTACAGTGCATGTTCCAAACAAAAGCATGCCTGGAATGGCAACAGCCTTTTGCCAAGGTGGAATCTGGCCTCCCATCTTAGTAATGACACTTTTGCTCGAACAAAACGATGGAGCAACTGACACTCTCAATTTGCTGATGGATGGAATTCAATTTTTGAATGGTTAACACTTACCTAAACGTCTTTATTTCTGAGAAAATACCTGATACATTTCTAGGACTGAGATGGGGATTGACACAAAAATGATACAACAACTGATCGTAGACCAGAGTGTGTTTTTAAGACCGAATTTTGCTAAATAGAAAACTGGAGGTAATATGAAAGCAAGAAGTAAAAATGATAATCGACTCAGAGTATTAAGGAACCATATCCCAGATGAAGGAGTAAGTGTCATTGTAATGATCCCAAAGAAAACTGATGTACCTGTGATTATCCTAATCAATTTTATCTTTGGAGATGTGATATAAATCATATTTGACAATTCCAATGATACAATTTTGTGATAACAACATAATGAAGCAAAATTTGATAAGCAATATCCGATTTTTGCAATTTCGGTGGATATCAAGGTTGGATTAAGATAGTGAATCACTGAAAAATCTGAATTATAACCATCAATGCACAAATAATAGCTTGAAACTCCAACAATAATATTGACAATGAAAGCAAATAATATTGAGATTGTGACTATTCGCTGAATGCTTAATTGGCTGTTTGATTTCATATCTTGAATAATGTAGCGAATTGATGGATGAAAAAAAGCTGCAGCATTAAAAACTCCATATGATTGGATAATACAATTCCCTGATACACTAAACAAATTTCCATTTTTTAGTGTTCCAAATCCCAATTTTTGGTATTTTGAGAAAAAACTTGAGCAAACAATACATGATGCTATTAAAAGGCCAGCTTTGCCAATTAAACTAATAACAAAAACATTACCCATATGTGATGATAATATGAACGGAATTACAGAAACAGCATTTAAAACGATTTCAAAAAAAGGGTATTCATTTTCAATTCCTAACATATCTTTAATGATTTCATTAAGTTCTGGATTAAAGTCAACAGTACATGAATAGCAAAGATAAACATAAGATATTATTATTGCAACTGATGGTAAAAAGCTAAATCTTTTCCATAATACTTTTGACCAAACAGTTTGATATGACATTGAGTTTGTTACAGCCCAGCACATTATAAATAGGATAAAAGAACACAAAGTCATAACATTCAACATGATTCCTACACTTATCCCGCAAAAAAGTCCGTTGTCCAATGCAGAAATCATCCAAAAGGGGTCCGTTGTTGATATTACGCAAAATATTATCACAAATGTGGCAAAACTTGATTGATACTTTTCATTATTTGAGTTCTCATTTATCCAAGTTAGATCAAAATTTTTAACAGCTTTGAGTTCATCCATAATCATCCTTTCTCCAAACATCTGGTGGTTTTAATAAAAATATATTATATATTTCGTAACATTCTGAGAAATCTTGCAAAAATGTTATCAGAAAAATGTTTTTTGGATATGTTGGTTACATAATCTATTAAGTATTCTTCGATTATTATAATTCTTGTCTCACCGTGATGGTCGATCAGTTGTATGGATGCATATTAATGGTTTCATTTTGATCACATGAACATCCAGTTTTCACTAATTCCAAGAGAAAAGTTGGATTCATTGTGATGATTACAATAGTTATTCTCAGTCGTCTCTAGGGCAGTATAATGTAATGTCTCCATCAAAAATGCATGGGGAATTGGTATATCAGCATTACAATAATGTAAATAGGAAAAATGAATTGGAAAAGTCATTCTATTGGTGAATATATTATTTGTATCTGTTGATACAGTTGTTGAAGAGGAAAAAGATGATGTTGGATGTTCAATGAATGAGTGAGATACTTCAAGGGAACCTCCATTATGGCAGAATAGATAGTTCTGATTATTTTGGAAAATGCAATAACTCATCTTTCTTAATCCTAGTCCTGATCCTTCAGCATATACAACTCCATAGGCAGATGGACTGTTATTATGAACTATGTTTGCGAATGAAATTGATATTGTTTCTGAGTTAGAACAGATATATAAACAAATGCAAGAAGATACCTTGTTGTTTGATAATGTGCAGTGTATGCCTGTGAATAAGTTTGGATACATGATAGAAATACCAGAAACCTGAACAGCAATGTTCATTGAACTGTTTGTGCTTTTAACACTCTGATTTCCATTTTCTATGTGAATAGAAAATGCTCCTGTTGTATTTTGAGTGCAATTTGATACTGAATGATACTCCCTTGATTATCTTGAGAAGCATAAATACGAGCAAAATGATAAGAATATTGAGCTCCACATTAGCAACTACTAGCACATATCATACTGAGATATGAATTAGAAGATGAGACTGAATTCCATGAATAGAAGAATATTGCTCCTCCTATCTGAGAACAAATGTAGTGATAGAATAATGAGTAACTAACATTCATTGAGTATATTCCATGAACATATATATATAACACACCACCATCTCCATCGTACAGAGAAGATCTGGAAAAGAAATAGTCAGAAATACCAATATTGTTTTGGGAATATGATCTTCTTTGATCAATACTTCCATTTTCACACCCCAAAATAAGGCTCCAAATAAATTCATTATTCAACCACAATTGAGCCACACATGGGGACTTTTTTTTAAATAACTTGGATATTGGGTTTAAATCTGAGATGTAGTGTTTTGATCCATTAAGTTTTTCAACATGTATCCTAATTTCCTGTTCTATTTTTTGGGAGTATTTATTTAGTTTGTTAACAAAAATAATACAAAACAGATTCCATTAAAAAGCTAGATTAAAAATGAAGCTAATTAAAAATAGTACTATTGTATATAGAATATGCAAACTCATTGAGAAAAACATCAAATTGGTCATGTTGAAGAGTAGGATCAAAGAAATCATGGAAGCAGTTAGACAAAAACCAGATATTGGTATTTAGTAATACATGTGATATTGTGAGAATTTGAAAACGGGTGATATTTGAAACCTCAACAGGTGTTGCATAAACGAGATGCCCAAATAAACTGCAAATAACTGAAGTCCACATTAAGTTACTGATAGCATACTGAAGTAAAAAAAGTGTGTGTAATGATGCTCTATTGTTGTTAGTTATTTCATTAAAATCACAATTCTCAATTTATGGAACTTTGATGATTTTTGTTGGAGATTTTGTATTGAATGAGCATGAATATAAGTTAGCTGAACCGATATTATTTGAATGGCAATCAAAGCATGTTCTGTAGAATGATGGAGGAGGGCCTCCAATTGATCCACAATATGAATAACCTGTGTTATTGAAGAAAACATAATCATAAAAAACAGTGACTGATCTATAGAAAGTGAAAATTATACCATATGTAGGTATTCTAATTGGACAATTTATCACATTTCCGAATTTTAAATCGCATACCAATGGATTACCTAGAAAATCAAATGTTGCACACTCTGGTGAATCACATGAATCGATATTTATGTAATCAAAATACTGATTATGTACACTATCTATATATAATCCAGAAACATGACGTGAAACGTAGCAATGGGAGCAATTCATGTTCGATACATATGTTAAAAATTTAAAAATATCATATGAGGTGAAGCTGCCACTGTTCTCATAGTATGAACACTTGAATATACTCACTTGGCAGCAATTGAAAACATTTCCCAAAACATAAAATGATTGGCCTCGATAGCTTCCAACACATGAGTCAAAGCAGCATTTTGATATTATGGATTCTGAAGCCAATGAATAAAGTCCACCGCCTGAAACACAATAACAGTTCCTAAACAAACAATTTGAGCAATCAAAAACACCATAGTCAGCAGATACATAAATTGCACCACCATCTCCTGAACTAGTTTTGCTTTGAAACACCACATCCTTAATAACAGCACTATAACTCAAAACATTTATATTCTCTGCTTGATATAAACTACAAATCCTGTCTAAATGCCCAATAAAACTGCTACTCTTAGTTTCTATTATGCCTGATGCAGATCCACAATAAAAACTCGAAAATGACCTGAAAGAGTTACATGTACCAATTCATACCCAATTTTTCATGGAATCCAAAATAGACATGTAGTCTGATGAGTGTTACTCCAAATGCCTTCAGTATCATTAATAAGGAGGAATACCCCAACAATAAGTACTCCAAGAAAAATAAACAATTATGCAGATTTGTCCGAAAATAATTAGGCCGAAGGTATCCTGATGTTTATTATAAGTTGAATAATATAATGAATTGTCTATGTGGAGTATTTGATATGAAATTCTTGAATAGTGTGGACTCTCAAGTTTGGATTCTTTGATACTTTTTTTCAGTTCATTCAAAAAAACATTTCTAATCGCTTGTATCATCAATCAAGGGAAGTTTTTGTTACATGATAATAAAGTTTATCTACCGATCAATTACTCCAGCTATATAACTGCCCCAATTCTAGAAATCCAGAGTCTATCATGAACCACAATTTTTTTTATAAAAAAAATTAGAATTAATTTCATTAGTGCGCTTTACTTTTTGGAACCACTTTATAATGTATCATTGATGAGCATGGTCTCATATTTTTGATACCTTAAACTAACAATGTCAATGTAGTTTATGAGGATTTCTTTGGCACATATGGTATATCTTTTTGGATTCGATAAATTTCGTTCTGTATCCATAAATCCATCAATGAAGCCAAGCATTTCGGAATTTTTCCTTAATTCACCATCAATTGTTGATTTACATTGAAAAATATGGTAACAAATTTGTTCAGAAACAGATTTAAGAAACTCAGAAAATCCAATTGCTTCACCAGAATTATAATATTCTTCTGTAAACTGAGAAAATGCCATAGGTTCACTACTTGAAGGATATGAAAATAAGCGGATAGTAGGTTTTCTAAGTCTATTCATCCTGCTCCTCAAGCGAAGGAACCCTTCTCTTATTAGAGATTTACAATTCTCTCTTTTAATAATTTTTGAATGTGATAAAGGGGCTTCATCAAAATATATTTGGTTAAACTTAGCAATTTTGATTTGGTTTTCTTCGATATCGGAAGGGAAGATAGCTATAAAGTCTTTATTAGGAGGAGCAAAATCAATAATAGAGAGAAGAGACCGAGTATTGTCTTCATTAACAAATCCAAAATTATTTCCATTCATATCTTCAAGCATTAATATTTCAATAAGTATTGCTGTTTCAACAATTGCCAGTTTTTCACTTTTTGAAAGAATTTCATTGCTAATTGCATCCAATCCTTCTACAATGTTTACAGCGCCAAACTCTGATATAACCGTTTGAAAATTCTGCAGTTCTTTGGTTAAAATATAAAACCCTCCAAATACACAAAGATTCATGAAAAAGACTGTTTGGGGACCTAAACCTAAGTAATCTAATAATACATACAATAATGGTTCCCTTAGGTCAAAAAATGTGGTATTGATAAGTTCAAGTGCGGTTCCTGTTAACAAATTGGTTCGAAAATTGGAAATCGAATTTTCCATATTTGGAGTTTCGAAAACTCTCATTGAAGAAATGGTGACTTGTTGATATTTTTTGGCAATATATTGGTCTACATTTTTAGAAATCGATACAAAGGCAAGATGAAAAGTTTTCATATACCATTTGGTTGGGTTCGGAGACTGAAAAACAATAATACAACCTTTGTTAACCCCGTTGGAAGAATCTTTACGATAAAAATCTAAAAAAACTGAATGATTTGTAGATATTGAGGAGATTTCATATGACCTAAAGCTTTCTTTTTTTGTAATCCTATTAATGGTGAATCGTTTGTGATCCATTAAACCTAAAAGGAAAATATTAACAAAAACGGATAATGAAGCATGTAATGAAGCCCCAATTTTTGTTAAAAATGGACCTATAGATGAAAACTGGGAAAACGAGAAATTGATGGAGTCTGAAATTCTTCGATAAATATTTCCAAGATCATAAAGTACAAGTAAGTTACGGGAATCAAGCCTAAGTAATCCAATAATGGCCTTTGAGAAACAATTGTCAATTTTTCCAATATAAAAATGTTTAATCAGATGATCCAATAATTTTTTGAACCTTTTCTTATCAATTACAACAGATTCCGAAGAATCAAATACAATGCTATCCATAAAGAAGTTAAATATAATTATAGGATTTTCAAATTTAAAAAAAGAAAAGAGTTGCTCCATATTACTTAATAATGTATTAGAAATATTCATTGAAGAAATGTTATATAACATTAAAAAATCAGCATTAAAACAATTTGATTTGATTTTTTGCTTATAAATCAATTGAGAATCCTTAGAAAACAAGCTAACAAAATGATCATATTCCAGACTAGATATTTTCCCAAGAGAATCAAAAACATCATTTATTTGATTCCTAAGTTCTTTATTGTCAGAATTTTTAATAAAAACCACAGGTTTTTGGAAAATATTAGAAATATTTTGATCAAGCTGGAGACCAGCTTGATAAGCTCTCTCAAGTGATTCCATTAAAAAAATGTTTTTTACTAACATTGAATTTCTTGTTTCTGAAATTTACAGCAATCATCTATTGTGGTAATAATTTACCCTCTTTTTTAGAGGTTATTTCCCCTATCATTAGTGTATTCCGGGATTAACAAAGAAGACAAATTAAGGTAAACTATTCAATACAATTATTTATGGAAACTCATTCAATGATGAGTCTTGCTTTACTAGTTTTTTCTGCTGTTCCCATTCCTTTGCCCAAGTGGCCCCAACATTACCTTTGTTGGGCAACTTATCCTCAGAATTTTGAGAAGGGCAGTTATCTCCACTTTTTGATAAGTATACATTGTAAAGTGTGTGTTTATTTTAACCTGAGTTACGTCTTGGACTTTTCGATGATTGTTTCGATGAATTGGACGGCATCTTTTGTTCTATCATCTCGGTTTTCAACCACGTTTGAGAATGATTTTCCTCCTAGAATGGTGTTACCTTCGAGTTGCTTCTGCATGTCTTGAAGTGTGCTACCTTCAATATTTAAGTATGTGCAAAACAGGCCAATTTTCTTCCCTGTGAGCTTCTTTTGATCAAGGAAGTTGAACATTGGGCTCGAAGATGTGAATGCCCAAACAGGTGTCCCAATTATTATTATGTCGTAATCGTTCTCATTCAGTTCATATGGTAAGAGTTCCAAGCGCGGTTTTGTCAAAGCTTGGCGGCCACCTTTTACATATTTCATAAATCCATGAGTTTTAAGCTCGTCTACCGGTTTGATTTCAAGGAGCTTTGCGCCGGATTTTTCTGCTATTTTTTCGGCGATGTATTTTGTTGCTCCTTCAAACGAATAGTAAATAACAAGTACCCTTGGAGAATCTTGCATTGATATAAATGAAGTGATAACTTTCATATTCAGAACACATTCAGTTTTGAAAAGATTTTTTTTATCTTAATTTTCTTAGAAATCAACTTTTTGATAATTGTTAAAATCCGATTTCTTAACTTATGCTCCAGAAGTAGTGAAACTCAAGCTATCATCAGGGTTCAGATTGTCTTTGACATGAGGAATGTAATACTTTTTTCACTTCATTCTTGTGTAACAGAAATTCAAACTTGTGTAAATAATTGGATATTGTAAAATTTTTACTCATCATCAATTGGTTGTCGAACAATACATTTTGATAAATATGATACAGTTTTTGAATAAAAAGCTATACAATCATTAACACTGATTTCGGTACTCCCTTATAATATAAGACTTTTTCATAAGAGCTCTCAAAAATTGTGAATATAAAAAATGGTGATTCCCGTCGAGCAAATTTCTTTTTTCAATGCCATTTTATAATTCAAAGAACTTTTTTTGTTAGATAAAGGTATTAATCTTTCTCTAATACATTATAAAAAAAGGTTGGTACAATTTTGAGTCAGAAACAGTGCAAATAAACATGAATGAATCATCAAAGTAATAGTAACTTATCCCAATTTTGAGAGTCTTTTTTCACTTTTTGAGAGCTCTTATAAAAATGTCTCATATTATCCGGGAATACCCTGATTTCTCTTCGAGCATCATTTACACATTCGGAAAGAATATCGAGTCTCCTTGAACATCTGGTTCCCCAGTTTAACATATTTGTTTCGATTTGTTGTTGATTTTTTTGTCTTAAAAGTTTTTTATCCAGAGCTTTTTGTTTTGAAAAGACTCTTTCAATGGGATTTAAAAATGGTGAATATGGAGGGAGAAAATAATAGCCATAATGGAAAATATTGATTTTTTATCTGTTATTTTTTCTCTGTTATGGATCCTTGCATTATCAAAAATTAAGACATATGACGTATCTGGATTTTCATTATGCAATTTGTTAATTAAATTGGTTAAAAATCCGAGGAATTTATCGGAATTGACAGTAGCTGTTGTTTTCTCTTTATAAACCAGACCTTGTTGATTATCCATTGCAGAAATTACGATTAATCTTGCGCACCCATTCATTTGAATGACTTTTGTAGAGTTGTTTCCAATATGTGATCTCCAATAATTTCTTCTTGTGAGTAAAGTGAAATTGGTTTCATCAATGTATACTTGGTGTATGTTTTCAGGGAGATCAATTATTCTTTGAGCATATTGAGCCCGGGGATCAATATTTTCCATTGTATTTCTGTTGGGTGCTATATATCTGATTCTTTTCCTAGTTAATAATTGGTTATCCAGGTGATTAAAAATTGTGGTACAAGAAAGTCGTTTTTCTCTTAAGGATGGGAAAGTTGATTGGAGATCAAGTCTGATTTCCATTAATGTTGAGTTTGGGTTCTCTTCAATATATTCGATCAAATGATTTATATGTTGAGGTTGAAGCAAATTATCATGTGGACCACCTCGTCTAAGATTTGGGGGAATAAAATCAATATTATCCCGAATTTTTTTTGTCCAATTAAGCGCTGTTCGATGTGACAATCCATGGGCTTTCATCAGTTTTGAGCAAATGAATTTATTGAGGAAGAATTGAAAAAATTGAATGAAGTTTTTTCATATTATTTGGGGTTTTGTATCGAATTTCTACCATTTTTGGTGACCTTTAAATGAAGAAATGATGGATTATATCCCATCTTTTTCCAATAATCTCAACCTAATCCATGAGCAATTCATCTTCGTTGATTCGGTACTCCAGGATAATATGAGACTTTTTTTAAGAGCTCTCAAAAAGTGAAAAAAGACTCTCAAAATTGGGATAAGTTACTATTACTTTGATGATTCATTCATGTTTATTTGTACTGTTTCCGACTCAAAATTGTACCAACCATGTTTTATAATGTATTAGAGAAAGATTAATACCCTTCGAATCCGTCAATCTCCTTAATTCGATGATTCCGCAAATCATCCTGAATACATGCTCCATTTTTCAAAATCATATGGTTGATTCTGTTTTCAAATGATAGAACAAGTTTGTAGATAGTTGCAAAAGGAATCATATCGCAAGCTTTCCTTATTCTGAATATGAGATCTCTTTTTGTATGAGGTTTATGTACTTTGATATATCTTTTCAAAATTCCCAATAATACTTCTATTGGGTACAGGTCCGGGGAATTAGAAGGCCAATTAGGAAGAATTAAACACTTTTCGAATATGTTTTCTATTGTTTTTTGCGAAGTATGACATGTTGCACCGTCTTGCTGAAAAAAATAGTTTCCCTTCTCTTTGCAACTATCAATATCATTAAAAATCTTATGATCTTCAAGCTATTGGATGTAAGCTTCCGAATTTAGATTTCCTTCAATGAGCACAAGATTTGATTTATAATTATAGCCAATACAACCCCAAATCATAATGGATACTGGAAATTTGGATTTATCCGAAAAGATTGATTCGGAATTATCACCAATTCTTCTCCAAATATAACGGGAATCATTCTGAATAGAAACTCTAGATTCATCTGAGAAAACGATTTTATTACTCGGTATATTATTGTCTATAATCATTCTTCAAAATTAATCCTATTTTCGATTTGTTTGTCTGCTAAAACCTGTCTTGTTTTCGGAGGATTCCATCTAAACATGAGACTTTTTTTGTTCTGTTGATTGTAGATATCCCAATCTGGATATTTCTCTCTATTTCGAGAAAATTTACTCTCATCTCGATTATGTATATGAAACAAATAGGGATTTGCCACAATTTAAGAATGGTAAATCATGCAAAAAACTTGATTCAATCGGAAACAGTATCGCATCTTTGATTCCTGATGGATCATGTATGAATATTGGAATTGGAGGTATTTCTGACTCAGTATTCTCTAAACTCAAAAACCATAAAAACATTGGAGTGCATTCAACTCTCCTCACAGATGTGATCTTGGATTTGATGAAGTCAGGAGCTGTAGATAATTCAAGAAAAGTTGTTAAGCAAGGTTTCGTTACTGCTGGCTGTGCCATGGGATCAAAAAAACTATACAAAGAAATCAATGACAACCCATATTATTACTTTGACTCAGTAGAATTCACCAATAATCCAAATATAATAGCGATGAACCCGAAATTCATTACATAATATGGTGTTGCCGATCTTTGGGGCCTTTCAACAAGACAAAGAGCCAAGGCATTGATCAATATTGCTCACCCGGATTTCATAGAACAGCTTGAAAGAGAATCCATAGATATGTATGGTATTGATTAAAAACATCATTTTGAAGATTCACTTGATGAAGTACTGTCAGAATCAGAACTATCAAAAGGTTCATTCTGATCAGATATAACCCCATCTGTTTCACTATCTGACAATGAATTATCAACACCCCTAATTGGTGGAATAATTGGAATTTTATCATAATCTCTATTAACCACTTTGAGAGGAACAGAAGAGAAAGTTTTGTGACTTTCTTCTTCTGGAAGATCCACTTCTCGACACATTTATATCCAAATTGTTTATTAAAATAAACTAATCAAATAGTGATTTTGGGAAAGTTGAGAGATCATCAACTCTTTCTGTGTCTTTGAGTCCTAAACACGCTTTTGGTAAGGAAGGCACTGCCGCCACATACTGGTTCGAGAATTTTTCTGCGTAATTCTCGAAGAAAATGGCGTCGTCAACATCTGCAATGGGGTAATTTGATGAAAAAGTCCTTTGGGCTGCAATGTATGCATAACGAGTGGTAAGTGATGATGAGTTAATGCAGTTTCTCCTTCCATTATCATACATTTTGCTAGCATTTTGTAAGTCATTTTGGCTTTCATAAATTAAGCCAATATTAAGCCATGGCTCTTCAATATCCTTCTTATAATACAATGCCCTTTGATATGACATTAATGAATCAGGGATTTGGCCGTTTTGATAATACAATGTACCTAATGCACACCAAAAGTATGGGTTATCATTGTAGAATGATAGGCAGCTCCTATAATACTGGTATGCCTTTTCTAAGTCTTTGTTTCTAAGAGCAATCCTAGCCAATAATAGCATAAGCTCTGGATTTGCTGGATCGTTCATTAATATGTTCTCAACTAATTTTGTGATTTCTTCTAAAGCTATTCCGCAATTATTGAGAAAAACAAACCATAAATACTGATGCATCGCTGCCTTAGATTTTGGAAATCTGGAATATATGTCTTTGTATATTATGAAAGCACTCTCTGTTTTTCGCATTTTTTCATATGTGTATCCAATTTGAAGAAGAATATCAGCTTCCAGCAAATTATTTGGCGGATTAGGTAATACTTTATGAAAGTATTCAAGAGATTCATCATATTTGAGTAGTGTACGCAAAAGAATGGCATATCTGAACTGCAAATCCTGAGAAAACACAAAAGAATCATCTAAATTAATAATTTTGTTGAAGCAACTAATTGCATGCTCCCTATATTTGTAGTGATGGTGAACTATTCCCAGGCCATACCAAAAATAAGGATCAGAAATCTCATTACTAGCTCTTTGAGCAATTACATAAGCCGAAAAAGAATTAGGGAAATCACCTGTGACTAGGTAACAGTGCCCTAAAGTAATGAACTGCTCTCCAGTAAGAGTCCCTGCCTCTGAAAGCTTCATGTAATCCTCAATTATTCCCTTAATTGGATCAACAAATTCTAGAAATTTTGGGAACAACTCAAGGATTTTTGTGTTGCCTGTATTATATCGGAGAACAGCTTTAGCTGCTGACTCAAATTCGGTTTCGGATATCATTTCTTGTGCAACAGATGCTGCGATAGAAAAACCATTCTCTAGTTGTGAATTAGCGCGATTTAGTAAGTCATCACTGTCAATTGTATTAACAACAATACCCTCCATACTACAATATTATTCTTTATTAACGATGTCACTTTTATCGTTGGTGCTAAATAATTCAAGTGATAACGATTAAGTGATTCAATATTTCACCATAATTCTGTGGTTCTTTGAATTATCTCACTTTTCTCGGGGTATTTTGAGGATACTCAGGTTAAAAAATTGAATGACCCTTCTTGACTGTTATCAACAGGTTTAGCAGGTGATCCAGGGCTTCGGATTTCTTCTGGGCTTGAGGAAGAGTCAATGAAAAACGGTGGCATTTCTTCCCCAATTTCAACTAGTATTTCGGAAATAATGCTTTCTTCAGAAAAAACGAAGTCTGGTTCATTCTTTGTTATTTGTGTCTCCTGAAAAGTTGATTCACTTCCTGATGACAAGAACAATTCATCTATTATTGGTGCAGTTTTTGGTTTGAGTTCAATAGATTCATTCATAGAAATTCCTAATTGTGGTTCAATGGAAAAATACTCATGGATTTGCAATTCCGAATTCAATTGTGGTCTTTCGTATACTGTCTTAAGAATAGCCTCGCCTTTTGAAATCCTTAATTTTTTGTCTTTTGTGGTCTTTGTTTTGAATCTCATTGGAGGTTTCATTTCCAGATGAGATAATCCTATTGTTGTTGTTGCAAAAGACAAACAATCAACAAAATTCTCTGCAAAAAACAATGATTTCGAGGCAGATCGATTGAGTGAACATTTATGTATAACATTTGCATTATGTTCAAGAGAACTGCTCACCATTTTCTCGATGTCAGGTATCCAATTAATATTAAATGAAGTCTTCCCAATTCTATTTAACCAAAGAAATCTTCGAATAAACTTCCTAATCATTATTAGAGCCAGGGATACCTTAACAAAACTCGGTTTTTGTATCATTTTCATATTGAATGAATCTTTTTGTTGATCATTCTCCTTTGTGTATGATGATCTATTAGATTTCTTCTTTTTATAGACTTTATTGTTGGGTCTAGGAGACTCCTCCAATAATAATCCCGGTCGAAAATCGGTAATCACCGATTTGTATTCCTTAGGGGCAATATTTGGAATAGATTCTAATTTAATTTCATTGGCTTTATTTTGTTCAATTTGTTTCTTCAAGAGTTGCATTTTTTTGATATTGTTATTTAAAAGTGTCTTTCTCGTAAGATATTTCCAGCAAACACTCAACAAAAACCTTGCTTTTTTCTCTAAGTAATCACAAAACACTCTCTCAAAAAACCTTCTGTTGCAATCAGACAATAATTTTTTTTTTAACAGAAACCATTGTTTTCTCTGCAATTTTTTTCTTTTCAAAACTCCAAACTTTTCTTTGATCTCTTCTTGGAGGTCGAAGTCGCTAACTAATTCGGAATTCTCAATAGAAATTTCTTGTTCAACATTCTGCATATAAAACTAACAATTTACTTAAGGTAGAAAGTATTTTGGTTGTCTCCTCCCTTTATAGATGGGCACCAACCACTAATATTGATACAATTCATATAGTGGCACCAGCTACACCATGAAGATCCTGCATTAGTGCTCCGAAAAAGAAAGACAAGACTAAACATGAATACGGTTGCGAGGACAGGGAAAGCTAAAAATGCAATAAACCCATGGCATATTGATTCCCACTCTCCAAAACTCATATTTGGAAGAAGCATTAAGGCGAACAAAAAGCCAACAATAAACCCTCCAATGTGCAAAAAATTATCTAAATAAGGAGTAAGGCCTGCGATGATAGTTGAAAAGAAACAAACGCATAGCCAAGCAAATCTACTCCATTTATCATTTGCAATCCTCCATGATGATATTAAATCAGAGAATTGAAGCCCAAAATACCCATAAATTGCACCTGTGCTGCCCGATGATATAATTTCTGGAACCATAATTGAAGAGAGAACATTGCTATATACGCCAGCAAGCAAAAAAATCAAAAAAGCTCTCCAAAACCCACTTCCAATCTCAACATTTCGAGTAGCAAAAAGAAATACCAGAACAATAAACAAATGAATTATACCGGAGTGCAGATACACTGAGCTAAAAAGCCTCCACCATTCACCATTCACAATATTAGGACCATATTTTGCCCCCATAAGTAGCAAAGTTGACTCGGAAGGGCCTATTAATGGATTCACACCTAAAAGAGAAATACCTTCTGCTTGAACAATTTCACAAAAAAAAACTACTATAAACACAATAGATATTCCAATTGTCCAAATTGGCGGTGACTTTTGTTCAAGAATAATGAGAGGTATCTCTTCTAATTCAGGAGGCAAAGGCTCTGGATAAAACAAATCATCGTCGGATGGCCTCCTAGGAATTACAGGGACCTTTTCATTCTCATCATCACTTTCTTTCTTTTTTGGAATTATCTTCTTCGCTTTTTTGCCCTTTTTGCTGAAAGTTCCATCATCCCACCATGCTGCCATATTGGTATTTTGTGCTTGTATATTTGGAATATCCAGCTTTTTTGATGCTTGACCAACAATATCTTCAAACCTGAATGTTCCATTTGGGATCCAGGCTGGTCGCCCGGTGTTAGAACTGTGCATAAAATTTTGGATTTTGATCGATTATGGAGAAAAACTAAAATTGGGGCTTTATTCAGTCTTTACCTTTTCGGCACCAGCGAAAAGGGCACCATTAACAGGGGGTAGTAATAAAACACCTGGAAGAGTGAGGGCTAAAGTGACGAAAACAATGTTAAACCAGAAAGGTTTGATAAATATGAATAGCACAGATATAGAAAACGCTATTAAAGCCAGAAGGAGAGGCTTTGGTTCTTGAAAAGTGATAATTCTCACGATTGGGAAGGTTTTTTGTATCAACATATCAAGAAAATCTCTCAATTCTTCAAAAGATCTTACCCTGTTTGATGATTGATCTTCTTGAGCTGGCAATTCAGGGAATATTTTTTGCATAACGAATTCATGGAAATGTGAATCAATAACACAAATTAAGTAAATAACCGCTGCGAAAAGGCTAACAGATGCAAAAAATCCCGCATTAACAGAATGAGCATATCCAAAAAGACTCCAAATTGCGATAAGAAGAACTCCCAAAACAAATGGGCGCTTAAAAAGAAGAATCTCTTCTATTATGACGATTTGGCGAGAATGTTTCTCCAAGAATTCCTGAATCGCTGGGTTTCGTTGAAATATCTCAGACATAAATGTCACTTTTATTTGTAAATACCTTCTTCAGGCTTCTTCTGCCTGAATACAGCTGGTATTTATTATATTTATTTGTTATCCATGATTGATCAGAGATTTTCTATTTTTTAATAAGGGGATATATCTATTTTGGTTGATGCTCAGCTAGGGAAAAATTTATCAATGAAGTATATGATCACTTATCCTAACCCATTAAGAATATAGGAGAAAGTTGCGCATTTTAGTCTATTTTCATGTTAAGTATCTCTTCATCTTTAGGATAAAACTCTTCAAGATCGATTGAGATCATCCCAGGGTCTTTAAATTCTGTTTCATTAGCCATTATTTGGTTGGACTTGGAATTTCTAATATCATCATTCAATTCCAATATTAACTTCAATGCTTCATCTGGATCATATTTATAATGCTGATAAGTATGGGTAATTTGTGAGCTTGATTGCATTTGAGCACCAAAAAACTGATTGTATCTATCGAGAAATGGAGAATATACGGATCTACTTAAAGGTCCGAGGACTGCCTTTTGAAATGGCAGTCCTAACAAGTAAAGATCTGGGTTAGTTGGGATTGGCAATGTTTTAATCGAAGAAAACGAGCTTATTGATCTGATTTCGGAAATAAGAGTATCATAATCAATTAAATCGCTCAGGATCCAATCATTGTTAGGCTTATGATCTTGTTCATTAGACTCTATTCGCTCGCTCTTACTTAAAACAGTTTCAATGAACCGAATACCATTCTTTGAGGCTGAGAGTTTTATGTTTGATAATGTTGAACATATCAATTCGGAATATACTTTTGGTACTGATTGTTCCCTATTGTTTTGTAATAATTCGGTACAAATTTCAAACACAAAAGAAGAAACTTTTTCTTCGCATAACCGAATGACTTTCCCATAAAATCCCAATAATATTGTTGGATCAAATCCTTCTCCCAAAAAATATGGAACCAATCTTTTTCGGTCTGGAAATAAATCGACATTTTTTCCATATACTCTTCCAAAAACACCCTTATAATGTGATTCAATAACCTTATAATCATCACTATTCTTGTTTCCCCAGATATATGGAATCACTACAAAAAATGAACTCGCAATCATATTGAAATCTTTGGATAATAATTCTATATAACCATTTATTGTGATTCCAATTATGATTTCAAAAACCAATTCGATCGACTCTGTGTTAATTAGTGGCAATTTCATTAATTCATTAAACAATTCCAGATTTGGGGCTATGATTGTTTTCTTAATATTTTTTCCAAATAATTGGGCATTAATTGATGATAAGAGTGCTTTTGAATATACACAGTTTTTAATTATAGTTAAAACAAATAAACTCGATTTGGATAAAATTGTGGATTTCCATTTCAACAATAAACATGATATCCAAAAAAGATCAGGTGTATAGTTCGAAATATCTATTGACATCATAATCTCTATACAAAGTCCAATAAATTCTTCAATTTTCGGCAGTTTTGAACCCTTTGAAACGGAATTTTGGGTTTTCGAATCACTATATTTATGGTTTTTCAACTCATTAATATTCTTTAATGAAACTAAAATGCATCTAATTAGAGTTGGGATGTTATCTGCATGAAAAACAAATTTAAGACGATTGTATAATGTGAGCGCCATTTTGGCTGTATCTAGATCACCACAACTGAATCCCCATTCAAGCAAAAACACTTCCAATTCTGCCGAAGGAACAATGAATAATAATAAAAAGTCAATTAGTTTGGTGTTATCTACCAAACCAGTCCCAAAATATATATTGTTTGATAACTTACCTATTAACTGAAGTTTTTCGTTGACCTGATCAGGAATGTTGCCATTTCTGATTGCAATGAATGCTATGATAATTGGGAGAATAGAATTAATAATTGAAGTATCTTCGATTTGGCAAACCTCGATTGTTTCAAGAATGAATTCTATGGTATTGTTATAATCAATATCAATAGTACTTGGGCTTTGAGTATCAGGTTCAACAATTTGAACCTCATAAAAATACCATGCCGATACACTTAGATATGAACGAATCTCTTGAATAAATTCATCGGATTTCTTTTTAGATATATAAACCATTATCTTTTTAGCACTATCACTATGTTCTTTGTGCTTGTATATAATATTTATTAAGGAAAACATGAAGAAACGTAAATCAAATCCAATTAACATATTCAGAATTATTGTAAATGGTTGAATCAACCCAATATTAGTGCATGCAGAAAGTACTTCAACGAAAAAGTCATAAACTTTATATTCTCGGAAAAGAATCTCACAATTCATACATATTCCGTCGTTCTTAAGATCATAGGTAAGCTGCTTCAAAAATATAGAAATAAAAGAAGAAACCAATTCACTTCTGTTCACTGATAGGAACTCAAAGTTGCTTTTTTCGTTATCTTCATGTTTGTCTTCATTATTATTTGTCATTGAAAAAGATTTACTATCATGTACATTAGGCTGGGCAATCTTTTTCAGCAATTTAAAACACATGCCAATAAATTGTTCTGAACAAAATGAAAAATGTTGTTCAAATAAAGAAACAAGTGAGAAAACTCCGCTCTGAACAAAAACAAGGAAAGATGATTGAGCAGTCTTCCTAACTTCGTGAATTGCCTTAAGTAATACCATACATATTGATTTATCATTCCTAATAATGGATGTTATTAGCAAAATTGATTCTAAAAAACCAATTGCGGCAGTTCTTTCGTTATAATCGGATGATATCAAAAAATAAAATGATAATGCTAAAATTGAACCGATGTGATTATAATACAATGAAAAAATTGGGTTTTCAATATATAAATTGTCTCTGTATTCAGAGATTCTCTGAAAATTATTATAAAGCTCATTAGGACAGTCAATTTGACTTTGAAGACACTGAAAAGCCATGAAAGATGTATTCAAATCATTAAGAATATAGATCATTAGCTGAGATGGGTATTGAGAAAAAATAACACTACATATATTTTTCGTATTAAGAGGCGAAGATATTAAAACCTTAAATACTTCAATACAATACTCTTGAGGAATTTTAGATATTCTCATCCAAGAGCTAAATGAAGAAAGCCCTGCATTTCTAAGTAAGATGATGTTCTCGGATTCAAATTTTTCAATATATGAATAGTAAAACATGAACCATTTGATATTATCAAAATCATGTCCTGTTGCTGTTGACAAGAATAACCCCTTTGATAAATAAGGCTTTTTGTATGAAGACTCTTTTGTTTTAATTTGCTCTTGATACACCATATCAAGACAATAAAACAAGTCACAAACAAAAACTCTGTTCGATTCCTGAATAGATTCCATTTGGGAAGAAACTAAATTATTATTCGTAAAAGTTTGTTTTTGGTATTGATAATAATATGATATTTCAAAAATGTAACGAAGGGGAATCGATTTAATCATATTTAAATATCCTCTAGATAATGCATCTTTAGTAACTTTAAGCAAACAGTAAATATAAATATCATTTGTGTTCGAAAAAAATGGTACTAAATGATCAACGAGCTTAAATGAAACTGAAGAAAAGATACCCAAAATCTCAATTATTGGCAATTTCATTATAAAATTCTCATTTTCAGAAATAAGATTCATAATTTGCAAAGATTTGAAAGCACGATACTGATCAGGTTTATCATCCATGATAACAAAAAGAGGGATTAGAAAAGTAAGGCAATTTTTGGTAAATATTGTTCCGAAACTATCGAATGAGTATCTCAGAATTTTGAAGAGCATTTTATATATAGGTATCAATGATTGTTTGAGAAACTCGTTATCACAATTGCCTAGGTAATAAGAAAAGGATGACAAATAGTATAGATACAATACTGATCGATTTGTTTGAGCAATATCAAAAAATGATGATACTGGAAGTGTACGTATCTCTTCATCTTCACAATAAGTAAATGAGTGAATAATATTTGATACAGCTCTGAAACATATATTTTTGTCATATTTTTCCAGAAACAACTGGAACTGGTAGAGGTATGGCATGAAAGCTTTAATTCGAATTATTTCGAAAATCTTCACTCTAATAGAAACGTAAGGCACACATAATCCCAAAACAATAAAAACCGGGACTTCATTCATTATATCATTATCCAAAGATATTTTTTCATAGTGAATAGACTCCAAAACACTATTCATTGTATTGATAAGAATGAGCAGGGATTCCATGTTAAGTTTAAAATTGTTCAAAATTTGACATAAACTTCGTATAATTAGAGCAACAATACTTTGATCAATATGAATCAAGATTTGAATTGTTCTGATTGCTAATGCTGCGTTAATATGTGAACTAGAAAATAAAATATAACACAATTTATCGATTATTTCATCGTTCGGTTCTAGATATACAGATATAAAAAGTATCCATTTCTCAGTAATGTTACTCAGAACATCTTTATTTTTGCTTGATCCAAATTCTTCAGGATTAATAGGAGCAAATACTTTTGACATGTCTTTTGGCAAAAAATATTCCCATTTCGAAAGAAGATTAAAAGACCTCACTCCAAAATTCGATGGATAAACTGGGAATGTGGTTTTAAAAATGGTTCGGAAAAGATTACTGTTGGATTTGTTATTGTCAATTTCCGAATCCAATAATGAAAAAATAGATTTCACAGATATATTGGCACGACATCGATCAAATTCGGTATTCATTTGCTTAAGTAGCCTTAGAATTACTTTCTTAACTAATGATTTAAACAATCCGATGATTTGTTGATTATTTGGATCATATTTCCCAATATTATCATCGATATTGTTGAAAAGATAGTAAACACACTCAAGAAATGGTGATATTGGTAGCTCAGAACTAAATTCTAATTTATTTAAAAATGTGGCCATAAATAGTGAAACAAATTGGGAAAAATCAGTAATTGCGAGTTGAAGAAAAAGTCCGACGATTACAGAGGAATCATTTGATAGTTTCTCTAAATCAGAGGATTTCCAAGAAAAAATATTATTTATAAGTTCAGAAAGATCTGTATCTTGACGATAAAAATTAATATTAAATGAATTCTCTTCGCTCCATGATTTTGGGAGATAGATTTTTGTCCACAGTTTCTTTGATATTGAATCAATCAGAAACTCAAAACTTTCTGGTGTTAAATTGTTCTTTTGATAGATTTTTAAAAAGCTATTCACAGATTTTAAATTTGGTTCGATATCGATATAATTTGAAATCAGAGCAAAGAATGGTAATAAAAAGTAATTTGCAGTGTTATCTACTTTTTTTTGGAAATAAATAATAATATCTTTATGAATTATTATATTATTCTCGTTTGGATTATATGATAGCTTTTGACACATAATACTTGTTAATAACCATGCCGCAGCGATAATGAGCTCTTTAGAATTTTTTTCATTTTCGTCTTTAACTATATCAAAAACGATTTTTAGTGTTGAATAGTAGCTGCTATCATCATTGTTGGGAACAATAATTGATTCCATAATCTTAAGGTAATATATCTGTTCCCCTTTTTTGAGCATTGAATCAACAAGGATTTTCCATACAGAATCGGTGTTAATGCTGGAAATCTTATGTAATGATTTTGAATACCTAGTGATTAAAAAACTATGTATTATTGGCTCTTTAAAACATTCAAAAAGAAGAACTCTTGATTCAATAAACCCAAATATATTCTTCACATATTTTTCATCTATTGAATTAAGATTTTTCAGCATAATATTCAGGAAATCGTTAATAACCACAAGTAAAAAACAATTGATCAAAGCTTTTTCAAAAGGAGGATTATTATCTGCTTTTTCAAATATAGGACGAAAATAAATCCATATATTATCATTTGTTTTCTCTGGAATAGTGACATCTGGTTTATCAATTAGGGGTAATGAAGAAACAAATGTTTGAAAACTCTCGTGAGGCGTTTTTAAATTATACTTCGAGCAACTAGATATGAATCGATAATATTCTTCATCGCCATAGCAATAAGTGGTAAGAAACTTCCCAAGATTCGACAAATTTTCCTTTGCATATTCAATAAACCTCTCACATAAATCTGCAAGGTTTCTTGCGTATGACTCGATCTGTTTCGTAAGTATTGAATTCAGTCCCATTGATTTGGATCTTTCCATTTATTGTAAAAAAAGTAAAAATTCCAAAAAAAGCTTAAATAATTCTTAGTTCAACCTAATACATTGTTTTCCTTTAATCTATTGGAGATTCTTTCTCAATTATTACAACAATACTGCTTCGGTGAAAATACAATTAATTGGACAGTATCATCCAATGAGTTTTTACTCAAGAAATCATTAGAATTACTATGGGAAATATGAAAGAAAATGAGAATACTACACTCACCTCTCTCAAATTAGCTATTTCTCTAGTGAATATGCAATCAGCATAAGATCTATGAATAGTCTCTTTTTGTGTTTCTTGATGTGTTACTTCATTTGTTATAAATGGAGATTCTTTCAGTGTTTTCATTGGTGTTTTTTCAAGAGTATTGACTGGGGTAACTCTTTTTGTTTGATCTATTGTGTTCATTACTGTTTTCGAATAAGTTTCTTGATTTGTTCTACTTTTTGTTTCTTCAATTGATTTCATTGGAGATTTCTCGAGTGTTTCCTGTGGTGTTTGGATTCCAAACAAAGTTCTCATCGGGGAAGGAACAGGGGCCGGCAATTGAGCATTACAGTAATATGATTGGAAATATTGAACTTGATAAGTCATTCTATTTGCAAAAGAATTATTCGATGCTGTTGATACAGCTGTATAAAGTGACAATGATGATGAATGATCGATAAATGAATGAGATACTTCAAGAGAACCATCCCACACACAGAATAGAGTGTTTTGGTTGTTTTGGAATATGCAATATTGCATCTTTTTTAATACAGTTCCATCGACACATACAACCCCTCGATGGACTGGACTATTATTATGAACAATGTTTGCATATGACATTGTAATTATCCCAGAAGTTGCATAGATAAAGATACAAATGAAATCAGATGCCTTATTATTAGAGAAAGTGCAATATGAGCTTGAAAATGATGATGGAGAATAGATACGAATACCAGAATCCATCTTTGCATTATTCATTGAACTATTTGTGTTATCAACCCTCTGATTACCTGATTGTATGTAAATAGGATAACATCCTGAAGTTGTATATGAGCAATTTGATACTGATGAAAACTCCACTTGATTCGCCTGATAAACCGAAAGATAGGCGAATTGTCCTCCATTTGAAGATCCACAGAAACATCTATTTGCACATATCATTCTGAGATATGAATTAGTTGAAGTGAAATGAATTGCTCCTCCCGATGATGAAGAAGCACAGTTATAGAACATTGAGTAATTAACATTCATTGAATAAGATCCACCATCTGAAACATAAATTACACTTCCATAATCATAGAATACTGATGATCGTGAAAAAAAGCAGTGAGATATATTAATATTCTTTTTAACATAAGATCTTCCCATGTCAATAATTTCGGCTTCGCACCAAATTCGAGCTACAAAAAATCCCTTATTGGTTAATAATAGAGGCAATAATTGCACTGATATAATTTTTTTGGTAATTCTTTCTATTTGTAAAAACCTTAACAATGGTTTCTTATGTTCATTTTGAATATTAAAACAACCTTTTGAGAAAATAATTTTAATTAATAGAATAATTAGGACCAATATCGTTTGTTTTGAGTGTTTCAAGCAATAAATAGAAGCTCTGTTGGTCTTTTTCGTTGTTAGGATACTTTGTATTCCAACTATTAAAAATGAAAAAAGCCAAAGTGTGGGATTCCCAATATTCAAGAATTGACACATAATTTGTAATCCATTTGATCCATATAAAGTGTTATGAACAAAATATCTAAGGATATTCAAACAATTAAAAGAATCATTATTAAAACACCCCCGTGAGAAATAACTTTTCGATTTATGAAATGTTTGGAAGAAATTAGAATCTTCTTGTGAAGAAAACAGATCAATCAATGAAGATAGTTCAGGAATAATTTCAAGCATTTTGATTTCTTTTTTTAAGAATAGGAATTATAACAAATATTTGACAGAAAACAATATCCGAACAATGTTTCAATTATTGAAAATGAAACGTCTAGATTATTTACTGGGTTTACGTGTAACGGTAAGCTACTTTCATTAATCACTTCAAGAGTTCCGATATTAAAAATGGTTATTATTTTTAATTGCTATATTCAATAAAAGGGATCATTAAATGATATGCTAATCTTTCATTTCATTTACAAAAATATTGTTGAAAGAAAAATGTGGCATATTTTTCTGGCTATCTTCTCATATCTGCATCCTTTTCTGAAGTTCACCCTTCAGACATTTTCCATTTGGAATCAGAGATTAATAGATGTTGGAAAAGGGTTTAATTTGGGGTTTTCAGCCATTGTTAATTGTTGAGCAGGTGAGTCTTGTGTAATTGACATTCAAGATTTCATTGGTGATCAGAATGGGTTTAACATTAATGTTTTCATTAATTCTTTTCAATTTTCAACTCATGGCATTCTTAATACAAATAATTCCAAAGAATTTCATACTGTTAACCATATTTAAATGCCCAAATCAAGCAGTGCAGAGCAAGGGTACTCCAATTTTAAAAAATGAATTTTTTATGTATTGAAATGTTTGATGAAGATGCTTTTCTAATCTCGGCCAATCATGTACTTGTCAAGAATGTTTTAAGATACAAACCCTTCTAGTTAGTCTATAATCAATTGATTATTGCAAATATGCGGATTTTGATGAGATAATACCAACCAATGGCTTGAAGAGAATAAAAAAAGGAGACTGTTCAAGAGGTATCTACTATTGTCCCAAATGTTCAAACACATGTTTCGATTTAATAATCTTAAGTCGGGATTTTTAGTACATTTTGATTTGTTTTTTTACATGAGTATTCTTTCCATCATTCATATAATAAATTATATTATGATAATTGAAAGATAATGGAAGTGTTTAATATATTGAACGATGTGTGATCATTTGTGTTCACTTTTTTTTCTGGGAAAGTGAAATATAAGCAATTTTTTGAGATTCCTTTTTGATATTTCTTCTATAATTTTGAACTTAATTATAGGCTTGGTGTCTAGTAGGTATCCTAATTGGACTCTATCTTCTTGATCTTCCACAGGAAACTTTGAAAACTTAACATGATCTGTTATTTTCACAAAAGCTCATAAATTTGTCAAATTTTTTTATTTTCAATCAATCAATTTTTGTGAATGAGATATTTCACAAGAAAACAATCAAAAAGCCAAGGATTCATTTTATTGTTTGCTCAAGATGTCCATTAACATCAACACAGATGTGAATGCTATAACTTTTTCTACATTATTTTTGCCAATTATTCATCTTGAAAAGCCAAGCTTGAGAAAAGGGGTTCAAAATTCCTCCTTCAAGAATTGGAGCTCTCAATGGTATTCATACTTAAGAAATGTTATTGATTTTTGCTTGGTTCTTGGTATAAACATTATTTCAAACACTTCATTACCGAGAAGTTTCATTGTTAGTATTCTTTTCTTATTTAATCAAATCATAATTTGCATGTTTTCCAAGAATCTAGAGAATATTCTTTTCTTATTATTTTTCACTCATTTATTCTTCAAAAAAGCAGCCCGAAACAATAGAAAACGGAATAATACAACCAAAGGAAGAATATCAACAATATTTCTTTCAATGGTTTTAATGAAAATCACTTTATTGATGATTAATGTTGGATTTAAAGATACATGTATAAATGAACACCAAATTCACATATCACTTACTAAATACAGAGAAAGATTTGTTGAGGGAACATCCTTTCACAAAATATTGATTATCCTTGACCAACCTTGGGTTGTTCATGTTAATTGTGAAAGCGAAAACTTGGATCAAGGGAGGTCTTATCAAAATAAGACTATCGATATTTCTGATTGTTTCTTCTCGAGGTCATTTTCGTATTTTGATAATGGTGGTGTGATTTTTGTGAGTGGTGGAACATTCTCAATGAATATAAATTCGTCAATGTTCTATAACTGTGGTTGTTCTCAGAGTGGAGGAGCCATATTATTTTATTCTACCAATTCAACTCTGAAAATGACATGTGCCAATAGGTGTTCCGCTTCTTATTATAGTCATTTTGCATATCTTGAAGCTTCACAAACAAATCTTTTTGAGTATCTATCAATATCAAATTGCTCTCATGATACATCTGGTTATCATCCAATTGAATTCACTCATGGAAATCAGAGGCTTGATAACACAAATTTTTCGATGAACAAAGCATATTCTGGTTCAGGGATTGATATCGATGATCCATCATTATTCAAGAGTTCATATTGTACTTTCTTCAACAACAATGTTTCTGATAGCATTTGTATTGAATTCAATTCCGAAATTGGAATAATATCAAAGTCATTTGCAAATATTGTTCGAAACAACAGTCCAAAATACTATGGAATTGTTTATGTATTTGTAGGAATATCAAAGATGATGTATTGCATTTTCAAAAACAATCAAAACTATCTATTTTTTACAAATGAAGGTTCTCTTGAAGTTTCGCATTCTTTCATTGATAATTCAACTTTATTATTCTCTTCTTCAATAGAAATATCAACAAAAACTAATAATTCCTTCATGGAAATTCAAACATATTTTATTGAATATTATGGTTCACATATTTGTAAGTATCCTTTTCAAACACAAGATATTTCAAAACATCCAAAAATGACATGGATCATGTATTCATTGTGTTCTTGCTTGATAGTTATCCTATTATTTGTTTCATATATATATAGAAGAATTGCGATGAATTTCATAGCAAGAAACCATCTGGAAATATGTTTGCAAAATGATTTTGGATGAGAGATGGAACAAATAACAGTTTTTTGAAAGCCAAGCAAGAAGACTTTTGAAAATGAATAACATTCATCCAGTTAAATGATTTCAAAAACAAGATTTGTCTGAATCAAAGATATTTATTTAAATAATCAATTCAAAATGATTCTATTAAGTATTAAGTTATTGAACCTTCCAAGACTAATATTATCAATTCTATCCTACAAGAAAATTTCCAATGTAAATACTGGTATCATCAAATAAATATATTTTTCCCCATTGAATATCCAATTGTGAGTGTACAATACGGGATATTTTCATCTATTATTTGATCTTTGATATCGAATTCTGTGGTTCAATTTTGGAGAAATATGTAGATCCATATAATCGGCCATATAATTAAAAAATTATTGAGTCAATTGGAAAAAACAATTATTCCTGGAATGATGCAAAATATTACTTTTTGGAAAAATCATATTGTGTTTTAAAAACAAAATAACATTTATATTCATTTAACAATAAAAATTCTTCCCTGTTCCACAATTGAGACAGAAACCGTGATTGTTATTACGATATTGGATTTGTATCTTTGCACAATTAGGAGTATAAATTAATTTTGTCGAATAGTTTTTAATGTTTTTTCTAACTTCATCTGAACTAGTATCTGAATATATACCACAGTCATGATAATATCCATTGAATTCACCAATTTTCATCTCATCAACACCTTCCACTAAAAAAATTAATCAATCCAAAAATCTAAGAGTTTTCCAAATTGGTCTATTAATTAGAAAAAACAAACATTATTTGACTCTGGTTACTTAATGAAGAAACTCAATTTCTATAATACAATGTATTATTATGATAAAGATTTTCACAGGAAAAATTGGATTCTTTTTCTTTAGACTCAGATGAAGCAAAAAAGATTATCATTCAAATATAATATTACCAATCGAAAAAATTATTGATTATCTTGTTTATCTCAGCTTATTGGGATAAGTTGTTATAAAACAAAATGCTAGGGCGTATTATGGGAAAGAATATATATGAAAAAACTGGATAAATTCAAAAAACTTGTTAACTCTCAGATGTTATTGATGTTTCCATTTGAAAAGCTGATGTTTTAAGTTCAATGATAGAGATCATTGTACCTGATTTTGATGGTGAAACCGAATCAATTACTAGTTCTGATGAAGCAAAATGTACAAAAAAATATCACTGCATCTCAGGGTTTTGTGAGACCAGCCAATCAAAGATTTTCAATAATAAATTGTATTTTTCAAAATAATCAAAACTAACTATTCTGCTTATATTCAGGATATCTTGAGGTATCTCATAGATCTTTCATCATCAATCTCTACTTCTTTGGTTGTTACAACATCATTGAATAATTCTTTTACTAAAACACAAACAGTAATTATCGAAGGCCCAGGTTCACATATTTGTAAGATTCCTATCATATCTCAAGCCATTACAAAAGGTTCTACAATGATATGGTTAATTTATTCAATAGTATCCATGTTATTCATTGCTCTCATTGTAGTTTTGTATATATATATATATAAGCATCGCCACTAATCTTCAGATAAGGCATCTGCTTGAAGATAGTTTGGAAAATGATTTCGGATGCGATTGGGTCAATATTTCATCATTATCGAAAAGAAAGACTTATAATCATAAATGAATTTCTGTTATCATTCGACCAAATTTGGAAAACCCAGGTGAATTATTTATTTCACCAGTATTCCATTTAGTTCATTATGTTCTATAATAAAGTTAAAAATTAATAAAAAATACTATTATTATAAAGATCATGATATGGAATTGGTAACTTATTTATTCATTGTTGGATGAGCTTTTAATATCTGAATGCTTCAATTCCTTATGCTTTCCCAAAACTCATCTTTCAGACAATAATGTATTTGATAGATAAACATTGTTCCCTTTTCACCAATGAAATTTTGTAAAATTAACCAACTTTTACTGCCTGTAAGCCATAAAAAGCATCAAATAGTTATATAATTTTCAAATAGAATAAATACACTCAAATAAATTGAAATCAATTTATTTGAGGGTATAATGGTATTAATACCGAATATAGTAATTTAAAATAGATTTTTCCATACATATAGCACCCTAATTTGTGATTACACAAATATCCTATTTTCTCGGTTTATTCTTATTACCATAAAAAATAAATGATTTTCTTTTATGGAAAGCAGACTCTAGGTTCCTAATATCCCAAAATAGCGCACCCAATTCTTATTTTGTCCATTTTACAATTATTTACAAAAAGCTAAAAAACGACTTTGTTGAATCTATTGCAGCATTTTGTGATAATCCTGGTCATTTTTATGTGCTTTTCGATATTGTCGCTTAACTCGACCAGAATAGTCTATTCTACTCTTCAAAACGTATGTAGAATTGATAATGTTTTGTTTTCAGAGTGTAAGATTAGTTCGAATGAACATGGAGGAGCGATTTGTTTCAATAATGTTACAACATCTCTTGATATTGTTTTTACAACATTTTACTCATGCCAAACAACATATGTGAATTGCAATGGGGGTGCGATATTCTATTTGAGTTTTTCCAAGCATTTGAGAATTGAGAGCTCTTGTTTTAGTTGTTGTTTAAGTGAGTATCGAGGACCTTGTATTTATTCTAATGCCAAGAATGGAAATTTTTTCGTAAATGTGGCAGTTCATAAGTGTCCAGATGGATTTCTGTTGAATTCGCAATATCCATTACAAATCCGAGATGGTTTTATTTCAATGGATAAGATTAATGTTTCAAATAACTATCCAAAGTATTATTCAGCAGGGTTATTAATACATATTGGAACAGGGTTTAATTTGGGGTTTTCAGCCATTGCTAATTGTAGAGCAGGTGAGTCTTGTGTAATTGACATTCAAAATTTCATTGGTGATCAGAATGGATTTAGCATTAATGTTGTCAATAATTCATTTCAATTTTCAACTCATGGCATTCTTTATTCATATAATTCCAATCCTGTTTTATCCTTTTGTGTTTTTTCTCAGAATTATGAGCCATTATTCAGAGGGGAAGGCAATATAACTCTGAATAATTGTGCTTTTGATAAGTATACATATACATTAAAAGCTCCAATACTCAACAACTGTATTCTTTCAAGTATTAATGTTTCAACCAATAGTCTCTCATTAATTAAATACTTAACATGTCAAAGGTTACCAGTATCATTAACCCTGTTATCCAGAATTGATTATATGAAATCATTTCTTGGGCTTTTTGCATTCCTCATGTGTGAATCATATAATTAACCAGACGATTGATTTTGTGACTAAAAGAATGAAAATTTTTTCCCATAGAATATACTAATTGTGGATAATTTAATAATGCTAGTGTTTAATTACTACTATCAAAGCACTACATTTGGACAACGAGTGTTAAGAATAGATACTGTTATGAAGAAATCCTTTGAGGCTGAATTGATGGTTTCATTGATCCGGGATTAACAATAACCCAGAAAACACGATTATTGTTCCCTAACAATCATAAATGTGCTGTCATACCATCCACAATCAACAATATTATCTATCAAACTCTGATAATACCCTTTTTTAAAAGTCGATTAGCAAAAGAACTATGTTTGTAAAAAAGCCTAACCCGTTTCTCACCGGGCCTACTGAAATCAGTATTGAGAATTTCATTCATACCACCTAATAAATACTTGTAAAAACCATTAGAATTAGTTAAAAGATTCAATAGCTCAAACAACTTTCAATTAATTATATCTTACCAAATGGTTGAATTAATAGAAACCATTGATATGATCATTCTCAATGAGTAACTATTGATGATGAATGAAGAATAATTAAAAGCAGCTGGAAAAAAATCAAGAAATCATTCAATTAAATTGTGAGATTGATTTTTCAGTTCAATGTGTTCTGATTTCAACAATTACTTGCTGATCTTAAAGTGCAGAATTCGAAACTTATGATCCATATTATAGGAATTCAATTCATTTAGCTCAACAATCTTGTAATGATAGGTTGTTGATAAATCAATTTTTAAAAAAGTGTGCATAAAAAAGCATTTATCACTGTTAAATGCTGTTCAAAAGATCAATGTGACACTATATTTCATCAAGATGAAAACGATTAAATAATTCGATGGATTCCCTAACTAACATTACCGTGTTTATGACGAATAATACTTCTTCTCGGGAGGAATTAATGATGTTTGTTAAAGCATTAGCTCTGATTCCAGGTCCAGAAGCGTGGAAAAGCCTATTTATGTATTTTTCCGATAAAGATTCTCAACATGTTGACGATTATATTGCTGATTTGATAATTTCATCAGCATCACAATCTTTTCTTGATGAAGATGTTGTGATGGAGTGCTTATATGAAATTTTATTTTGTATGTCTGAAGCTGTCAGTGCCCTACCACATCCTTTTCAAAACGTTCAAGCTCATAATGCCATTGATCATTTATATATATTTTTAGATACCCAAACATCGAATAGGGTTTTATATCATCTTTCATATATCCTATCTGAATTGGCTACAGATGTCAGGAATTTTCCTTATAAAGAGGAAGAAAAGCTTCAAATTCTCAATTTTTTCCCAAAGGTTGCTGATTTTTTCAATTCTTACAAACAAATTAATGAGAGTCTACTATCCTCAATGATAACGCTTCTTTATAAGCTTTATTTAATTGATCCATCTGAGGAATACTCACACATTCTTCTTCTTGTTATAAATCAAATGATTGATTTTTCAGGGAGTATCCTTGATAACGCAATCGAAATATTGCATGATGTTTTGAAGAATAATTCTTTGTTATACGAAGTCATTTTAAATGAAGAGTTTATTTCCAAACTTGTGTCCTTTTTAAACAGTGAGTCAATATTTGTGATCAAGTTTTCTGCAATGATTCTGGAGCCAATGTGTATGCTCCCATCGGTTATTCAGTTCATTGTTCATAATAATCTGGCAAGGAGATTTGCAGATTCTATCAGGACCGGTACCGCAGTTACAATCCCACCTGTTCTTAATTGCCTGGTTTGTATATGTGGTGCATCAAAGGAATTATGCATTGAATTTGTGAATCTTGGCCTTTTCCAAGTTCCTTACCTTAAGAATTTAAATTTTAAGAGTAATATTGCCATGCTCAAATTGACCCTTATTGCATTAAATCACAAGGCGCTTGATATGGACGAATATTCTTTGCTTCAATTGTCAACTAATTTAATTAACGTTTTAAATAGTGAAGATAATGTGGCTATTGTAATTGCTCTCGATATAATCGAAATTCTGAAGACAATGGGTACAAATATATCAATCGATAATGAAATATTGGATGAATTATGCTATTCAAATGATGAGATAATTTCTTTGAAGGCCAAATCAATTTTCAGTAGTTTTTCATTACAAAATCGATAGAAAAGTATTCAATTTTTTGAATTTTTTGAGAGTGGTTCTCCACAGTTTCATAAAGAAATTCAATAAGACCTATGATTTAAAAGTGAGTGAGAATTCAATTCACATCATAGCAGGATATGATAAATAATGCAAATATTAAATCCGGTATATCTGTACCATATATCCCAGCCAAGTCTCCAGATGAGAGTCCCGTGTACATTAATTCGATTCGAATCTATGAAAATGGAGGTGGGCCAATGTATAGGTACACTTACAGGCCAGATGTGAGAACTACAACCGAAATGCTTGATAGCTCAATAGTTATTTATGGCGATAATGATTGTTTTGGCGAAAGAGAAATTCTCACAGACGGAAGTTTTGGAGACTACAAATGGATCAATTATAAAACCTTCCAGAAAATGTGTATGAATTTTGCTGCGGGTTTACAAATCTTAGGCATACAGAAAGGGGATACTATTGGGATTTATAGCACCAATTGTACCTTTTGGCAAGTTGCGCAATTTGGTTCCCATTATTTGGGCTGTGTTCCTGTACCAGTATATGATTCTCTTGGGCCAGGTGCGGCAAAATATATCGTGAACCACTCCGAATGCAAGGTTATTGTATCTCACAAAAATAATTTAAGTAAGGCACTAGAAATATTGAGCGACTCACAACTTAAGTACGTAATATCTTTTTCTGATGATATTTCAAATGAAAATGATCAAGTTCTCACAATGCAAAAGCTTTTCGAAATGGGAGAGGAGAATAAGGAGTTCAGACCGATCAAACTATTGCCAAGTGATATAGGGATGATTATGTATACATCTGGATCCACAGGCGTTCCAAAAGGGTGTGTTTTAACCCACCAAGGTATTTTAGCAGGTGGCAACGGACTTGGTGGTATGGGAACATCAGTTACCCAAACTGATACATACTTTTCATTTTTGCCTCTTGCTCATATATATGAGTTATGTTCACAGACCACTCTGATTTGTCAAGGAGCTAGAACAGGTTTTTATTCTGGGGATATGAGGAATATTGTTCCGGATATCCAGGCTCTTAGACCAACAATAATGTGTGCAGTGCCAAGAGTGTTTAATAGACTTTACGATAATATGCAGAAAAAGATAAATGAGTTGCCATTTTTACAACGAAGAGTCATTCAGTGGGCAATTCATCAAAAGAATGAGTCTCTTGTATCAGGAAAATCACCATCGTTTATCATCGACAGACTATTACTAAATAAATTTTCAGGTGCTCTAGGAGGTCGGCTTCGACTTATTGTGAATGGTGGTGCTCCCATTCTCCCAGAAGTTTATGAGTTTTGCCGTGCAGCTATCACCCCAAATATTATTCAAGGATATGGACTTACCGAAATTTCTGCAGCAGGATGTGTCCAGCAATGCGGTGATAAGAATCCCAATACTGTCGGTCCTGTAGCTATTACCATTGATCTTAAATTGAGGAAGATTCCAGGAATGAATTATGATCCTCAAGGAAATCCTCCTACAGGAGAAATAATGTTTAGAGGACCCTCATTATTTGTAGAGTATTATAAAAATCCTGAATTAACTAAAGAAGCAATTGTGGATGGCTGGTTTGCAACAGGAGACGTTGGAAAAATACTTCCAGATGGTACAATTCAAATCATTGATCGAGTCAAACAGTTAGTTAAGCTTTCCCAAGGAGAGTATATATCTTTAACATCTTTGACAGATATTTATGGTACCTCCAAAGGAGTTGCTAATATATTCGTTTATGCAAATTCACATCACAACAACCCTGTAGCAGTCGTGATTCCAAACACAGAACAGACAGAAAAGTGGACCCAAAAGGGTATTGTCGATCCTCGTAATGACAAACATGCTATTAACGAAATGATGGACAATTTGAACCAGGTTCACAAATCAACAAACATGAGAGGATTTGAAAAACTAACAGGAATTATGATTGATTTGGAACCTTTTTCAATTGAGAATGGTTTATTGACCCCATCACAGAAGCCAATGATTCCTAAACTTCGGGCGAAGTATGAAGAAAAGCTTATTGAGTTATTAAAATCATGCCAGTCACAATCGCAATAGATAAATAAATGGTTGATAAATAATATTTTATAATGATGCTGGCATCTTAATAAAAATATGATCATTGGTAACTTTAAAGCTCTTGTTGACATATTGAACAACCAAACTCCTATCGAATTCATATGTGTTTCCATATTCATTTTGGTACGCACCTCTTATAATAACAGAATACAAATCTGAAACAAGTTGATGCGAAATGATTTCGGTTGGATAGGCATAAAAACCAACTTTGAAGATTTTTTGATGTGCATCAGAAATATCTCCTTTACCATAATATGCTTGTATAGTAGGTTCATCAATAGTCCTCGAAAATGGTTTCAGAGACAATAATGGGGATTTTGGAGGAGGATCTTTTATGGTAATAGAAAAAACAGACTTTTCACTATAAAGTTGCCCAATACCTTTTAAGTCACTCCATTGAGTATCAAGATATGATAAAATAAAGGAATTTGTCGGAAATGTATACTCATCTAATTTAACACATTTATATGAGGATATTTCTCTTAGGATAATCCTACCATTTTCTACAGGGTTTCCGAAAGTATTTATTGGATCTTTTGGAGCTCTTGACCACAAACTTTGAAAGCCTTGAGTAGTAATACTCGATTCAGGGGTTTTGTTGATGATGATTTGAAGATTGTACTTCTCAAATTGACTTATAACTTCTGAAACTTTCGCTCCTGATATATTATTCCCAGCAAGTATAATCTTCTGAAGATTTGGAAAAAGAAGATTTATATTCTTTAAGAAGAATGTACTTTCAATATCATTCTCACTTAAATCCAGGATTTCGATGACATCAAGCTTATTATTGAGAAAGCAAATCATTGAAGCAATAGCACACACTGAGTAACCTTGTGCAACTTTATTAAAATCAGCAACCAGTTCTTGTTCTTTAACATTACTCATATCTAAAACATTTTTTTGTACCTTTTCATTGACGATTTTGGTGATGATATCAATCTGGCTAATAATATTTTTGCTCTCAGTGAATATCAAGTAATAAAAATCATCAAAAATACCATTTTTGTATCCTAAACTTGACACCAATTTAAAATCAGTGACTTCAAAATAAAAAAACTTAGTATTTTCATATATTGTAAGATTAATGTTTTCTGGTAAAGTAATCCCTTCAGTCCTTTTTTCAAGGGCTTCGAGAACTTCATCAGGGTTTGTTAATGGTTCTCGTGTTTTTGTATTCGCCACTAAAATAAGGATTTTAATATCACTCTTTTGATCAAAGTTTCTCCTTGGTCCGTCTTGAGAATATTTTCGAGGAAATCTATTGTGCTGGTTCATAAAACTGGATTACGATAAAATAAATATATTTATTTCTCTTCTTTCTCAGCATCTAGAGCTTTCCATTTTTCAAGATTCTCAAGGACGCAATTCAGATTCATCTCAAATGATGGAATGATTTTGGATATTACTTTGTATAAAGGTATACATACAAAGTTATAGTAGCTGACTTGTGTTTTGGGTTTGTTGTTGTTACTTCTATCATTTAGATGGCTGGAAAGCCCTATTCCTAAAAGCTTTTCTTTATCTCCTTGATTGAATAGCTCTTCCATCAGCATATCGTACCACTTATCCGCCATATCAAAGGGTCTTGAAACACCAGATATGTTTGCTGCTTTAATGAGAAGCTTCATAAAAAGAATTTTGTGATTAGGATTGTTATACATAAATGAACCTTCAGCAAGAATTTTTTCGGTTTCTTCAATTAGTAAGAAATGATGAGCATTATCTGTTGCTTTAATAATAGAGATAAAAGAAACCCAAGTCTGTTGAAGACTCGGGCCTGATATGCTATGAAACAGATTAGTATCTTCCCTTGATAATATGTCAATAGATTTCGCTATATGATGCATTTCCATTACTCCAAGATTATAGTACAATATTCCATACGGAGTTTGTGATTTTTCATTAAATAGATTACTATACCCATTATGATTAACATCATGGCACAAAGATGCTACAATTAAAACAAAAATATCTGTGGGGGTAAGAATTTTTTGAATCTGATACGTTTTAATCATGTGATACATATATTGCATAACATCGAAGGCATGAATCCAGTTATGAAATGGAACATTTATATACTGGTTTCTGAGTGAAATGATAAATTTAAATAACATCTCGTTATTAATGCGAAATGCTTCCAAAAGGCCAAGATTATAAAAAATATAATATATACGCTTAATTATCTCAAAATGGTTAAACTGAGTACTATTAAAACCTATTGACGATAATTCAATTATTTCACTTTCGTTTAACATTAACTTCTTTGGGTAAGTGAAGCCCTTTTTTTCTGTTGGGTGCAAATATATATCGATTTCGTTTTCTTCCCCAATTAAATTCATATTCTCTTTATAGCGATAGTTCTGCATCAATAATGAAATGAAAGAAGTTATCGATGCTAAAAAGATCATATCATTTTTGTTGAAATCGGAATTCTTCTTATTAACTAGCTCGACTGCTCCAATAGTCTGTCCTTCTGATGATATAATGGGAATTGCAAGCAAAGAATTAGTTTTATAATTGAGAGAAATATCAATTGTTCTATTAAATCTAGGATCATTATAAACATCGTTCACTATAATTGGATCTTTAACTTTAACACAATGCGAAACCAACCCAGAGGATAAGGGAATTACTACTTCAATATTTGTTCCATCAAAAACGACAGATTTTAGTTGATTATTAACATCATCCACATTATACAAAGACGATCTTTCGGCACCAATTACGTTTTTCGCTCCATGCAAAATATCAGCCATCAATTTATGAAGTTGTTTTGGTTGGTGCAGAGCGCTAGAAAACTCATAAAATTGTCTTAAACGATTTGATGATTCGAGATATTCATTATAGAGTTTCCCATTCTCAACATAAAGTGAGATAAAAATGCCTAATGATTGAACAATTTGAATATCATCCATATCGAATTTTCCTGATTTTTTGTTCAGCATTTCAATTACACCTATATTTTCATATTTAGAGTTCATTATTGGAATTGCCAAAATAGATCTCGTGTGATATCCAGTTTCAAGATCAAATCGTTTCTCAAACCATATATCATCATATACATCATCAACAATAATAGGGGTTGATTGAGAAAATGCATTTCCAACGATTCCTGAAGAAACAGGAATCTCTATACTGTTATTAATCCCACTGTGAATAACAGAAACAAGTTTATCGTGTGTTTCATTGAGAAGAAACAAGCTATAACGATCAGACAGTGTTAATTCAGCGCATTTTTGCATTATAAGCTCTTTAACATTATCTGGTTTGCTCTTAGATAACAATACAGGCAAATTCAAAACTTCATCGAGCAGTTTCCGATCATGTCTTTTATTTTTCATCATTTCTTTCAAATCATAAATTTCATTATAATTATTAAGTGAGGAGATGATATATGGCATCGACAATCTCATGAGATTTTCATAATATGGGGAAAATATTGATGAAGTCAATGGATGTCGAAGCACCATACAATAAGAAATACCCAAACTATTCTCAGGAAATGGAAGAGCTAAGATTGCTTCATCAATAATACCATCTATATCGGAGTCATAACTCGGATGAAATCTATTACTGACACAATTTGCCATTTGCTGATGAATCAAACAATTCCCTACAATTCCAGATTTATCAGGATCTATTTTAAGAAATCTATCTTTAAGATGAAACATTTCATTTGACTTACTATTGTATTTCCATATTTCAAATACTTCACACTGAAAAAACTTTGTTGCTTCTTTCTTAAGATAATCAATAAATGTATCTTTGGATGACATATTCATTAGACCAATGGTAAAATTCTCGATTTTTGGTTCCTTGTTTATAAACTTGCTTAATAGTTTGTATTTCTGAGTGAACCAGTTTACAAAGGCTTCATCATCCTGCGAAAACTCATCGCTATTAACAGGTTTAATAACTTCAATTATTGCAAAAATTGACCCATTATAATCCCAAATAGGAAAAACAAGAACAGGAGAATTAAGAGGGCATAACTTACCATCAATTGGATGATGATACGAAGGATGACTTTGTGCTGTTGGTGTAATTACGATTGATCGAGAAAAAAACGAATAACCAACAATTCCACTAAGATGGGGATTAGTAATATTAAGTGTAGATGAGAAAAGTTGTTGAAGACTTGGAACCTCCTGCCAATAAATGACTTGCCTAGCCTGAAAGAATGATTTGAAAAACGATTCAAAAGCTTCAAACAAGGGGAGAACAGACGCTTTTGTTAAAAATGTATTCAGTGAATCATCTCGAGGATCAGATTGTGTTAAAGATCTACTTGATATTGGTTTTCGGATGTTTTTTGCTTGTTCTTTCTTTGTTGAATAAGCAGGCAATTCTTGGCCAGGAGGAACAATATGCGGTTTCACATACTTATTCTTTAATATTGTTGCAAGTTTAGGTACAGCACTTGAATTTGATACAATAGTATCATTATTATGCGGGCTATGAGGAGGAGATAATGATTTTCGAAGCTTCATCACTTTTTGTGCTTCAGGGGAATTAAATCTTCCCCGTTTTGACGATGAGGGTCTTTTAACGATCCCTTCTCCTGGTTTGCTTATCATTTCTATTTACAAAAAGTGCCCTTCCTCATTTCCGTTATTTTTTGTTAAAAATTTCAAAAAATTCAAAAAGATATTTTTTGTAATCATTTCAAAAATAGAATAATGATAACAATTGAATTGTGAATTAATCCCGATGCCAATAATTTGAGTGAAGTATTTTATAAATCAATCATTCATTTTGTTTCACTTTGTGTTGAGATTTCTCATGATTGCAACAGAATCAAGAGAAAATAATTTGTTATTAAAGATACATATTTGACTGAATGATTTTTAATCAAAAGATAGTGAGATAATAACTTATTGATACTACCCAGACCTTTTGAACAGAATTCATTACATCATAATTTTGCAAAAGTATCTTCATTTCAGTTCAAATTTTACACATGATTTGAAAAGAGAACTTAAAGGGATTCTTTTTTGTTGCCCTATTCAATAAACCAATAGTGATAATGGATATCAATATGAACATTATTGAAAACCAGTTAATTAAATTATTCCTGAGGAATATTTTAAAAATCCAAAAGAATCAAAATGGAAGTGATAAAAACAATTGGCTTCTCCATGCTGTGTCTTTTATCTTAAAAGAACATTACTCATAGAGAAAACACTCGGAAAAATTCATATAAAAAATTAACACACCAAAGAATGATTTAAACGTTATAATCGGTCCTATAATCAAAAACCTTGACACCCCGACAACAGCATTGACATTCGCAACAATATATTACACATCCTTGACCTCCTCTTTGACAATCATGGCATCCCGAAGGACAATCAGGACAACAGTCAGAATTACAGCATAAGCATGTTGTTAAACATTGGAGTGCTTGATCTCTGTCCTTGAAGTACATATAAACGAAAAATATGAACAAAAACAAGAATATAGAGCCAATAATAATTCCGATTACCATTAAGATTACTAAAACATCTGCCCAATAGGATCTGGAAGCATAAAACCCAGGATTATTCGATATAAGGGCTTTCACATAGTAATCACTTTCATATTTCGAATCAGCATAAAGTTCGGTTCTTGTTCTTCGATAACTATTCGAGCATCTGTATAATAAAACTGATGTTAGTTCTTCACTAATTGGGTAATTATGAGTTCCTCGAGTTAAATATGTCCAAAAAGGATCATATGGGTAATATGAATAATAACAGTTATTTATAGTGGTATTGGCATACATTTTATGATTTATTATTCCAGGAAGTGCGTTATAATAACAACCATAATACCCAATATAAATATCAATATCTCTTCGATCTGAATTATGTGTTGAAAGAATCTTGTAATCACACCAGCTCAAATAATTTGTAACACCAACATTGATATATGTATGCTCTTTTGCCCTAAAAGAAATAATTCCTCGATAAGATCCCAATGACACAGCACCCAAAGTAACGTTTCCATTTCTGCAATCCAGTAATGTGTAATTATCATCATCATAAGTAACCCACAGGCAAATATACGTGTCATTAACAAAATTTAACCCAGCAGTACCAAAGTATCCGTTATATAGCCCATTTTCTTTAAAAATGAGGCAAACCGTATCATCTTTATTAAGAGGAACTTGCCTAACTATCTCATTACGGTAACTGTCATATGTATATGTGTATGTGCAGTTCAATGGAAGTGCAGAACTCGCTAACAGTGAGAATACAAATATCATTTTAACGATTACATAAAAGTCTCACAAATATGGAAACGGTATGAAAGTGACATTATCCTATCAAAATGAAGTAATATTTGAAAATTGATAACATTCAACATTACTTTACACAATTTCAGAATTATGCCATTTTAACCCCCAAATAATTGGCGGGATTTTTCGCGCCAAATTATTATCATTCACTTCATTTATATCTATGCCAGCTAAGAAAGGTGTTAAGAAAACAGCCACAAAGACTGCAGTTGATGGAGAAAAGCAGCACCCAAAGACAAGATCATCACGTGCCGGATTACAATTCCCAGTTGGTCGTCTCCACCGTTTCCTTCGTGAAGGCCGTTATGGTGAACGTGTTGGTGCCGGTGCACCCGTTTTCATGGCTGCTGTTCTCGAATATCTTACTGTTGAAGTTCTTGAACTTGCCGGAAATGCTGCTCGTGACAACAAGAAGACCAGAATTTCACCTCGTCACATCATGCTTGCAGTCCGTAATGATGAAGAATTGAATCAGCTCCTCTCCAATATCACTATCGCTTCTGCTGGTGTTGTTCCTCACATCCATAAGGTTCTTCTCGGCAACCCCAAGAAGGGCAAGGAATCTCAAGAGTAAATTTGCGCTTTTTTTGAAATTTTTACCCCGAAATTAATCATATTCAGCAATTATTAATAGCTTAAACAAATCATTTGACAAAATTGCAGCTTATTCTTGAATTGTTTAACCATGGAATCAATAATGGTATTCCATTATCATTCTTCAAACATAAATGGCCAAAGAAGAATACTTCTTCTCATAAAACAGAGATACACAGGGTTACTTTAAATAGATAAGAAGTGGTGCAAAATCGATCATAATTATTAATAAATATTGATCAATCCTAAATCAATTCAATATCTTTTATCCAATATGGGGTTGATAACAATGGAGCTTTCTTTTGGATTGATATAAATACTTGATCCATTTAAGGATGCCCCAAAACCAATCAAATGATTAACCTACATGAAAAAAAATTCTTATCTGCCAATAATCCATAAGGAGATATTCTTGCTTCAAAAATCCTAGTTATAAAATAGAATCAGTATTTTTGGCTCTTGTTGATGAAAATAACAATAAATCAATCGCTCAGATAGCAAGAGACCCAAATATTTGTGTAACCACCCTTTGTACTTGGGAAAAAACTTAAAATAGGATCCTACATGGAACCCTTTAAAAAACATTATAGCGTAAACAGAAAAACTTCCTCTGACGGAATAGCTTCCACCTTAAAAATAAATTAATTATTGAGTTTTTTTTACTTGATTTCTTTGGGAGATCTTTTATACAACCATTATTTGCCAAAATAAACATTTCAATTATAAGTTTTTGATTCAGGCTACTCAATGGAATCACCAAGTATATATACGGAAAAAAAGTTTTCATATCAATAAACATTTATGATATCTTTAATTCTTTTCACTTATCCAATATCAGAACTTTTGCCTATTTTCAAGCCGGTTTTTCATCACTGTTAGCATTGTTGTGCCCTATTCAGAGGTAACAAATGAGCCATCTTTTATATATGAAGATTGAATATCACTTTGCTCTTTCAAATACTATCTAGCAAGTCTTCCGGTATTTTTCCTTACAATAGCCTTATCTACAGTACCTTCACGAGCAATTCTCTCTCGAGCATAGTGGGTGTTTGATACCCACCAATCAGCCTTAGCTTTGACATGTCTCAGAATTAAGGATTCAAAGGGAGGCTTTTATTTTGATTCTATCAGAGGTATATTAGCATTACAATGAAGTGATTGAAGAAATGTATTTTGTATGTGATTCTATTTGTCAATGAATTATTATTTGATGTTGATACTACTGTTATTAGTGAAAGGATATTAAATGTTAAAACAAAACTATTGAATTCTTCAAACAAAATAATTCTATTACTTTATGATTGCCATACATTCTTAAACCTTCTAACATCCATGGATCCAAAGCTTTTGGATTGGCACCTTTCCGAATACATCTGTCTAGACCAAAAAGAAAGTAATAAACACCTTCAATTCCATCATAAGATCCCAATAGATCAGTTCTCGATAGTCGCAACAAAACAATTTTATTTCTACGATTCACATAATGATGCTTATATACTTCCCCCAAAGCCCTTGCATATTCAAATGGAGAGAAAACCTCATCATATGCAAACTTTCCCCAAAATTCATTGTATTCCTCCCAAAAACTGATTGATTCCAATCTTGATTTTTCTATTTGATCACTAAGTCTCATTAAATCATAATAATCAAACTTTTTCATTTGCCGAATGAGATTATAATGGGACATTTTTCGATATTTCAGAGTTAGTCTATTATAATTATAGTTTATGCTTCCCAAAGGGCTAGTCGAGAATCGCTCAATGATCGTATTAATCATAAAAAAATGAAAATGTAAGGGTTTGTGTACTAATCCTGCTTTAATGTTCTTATCAAAGCCATAATTATTAATAACCGAATCAATTTCTGGCCTGGATTTTAAATAATTAAAAACTCTTTCGATTTCTTCATGATCATCCGAAAGAAAGTTAATATATTTGTGAGGCCAATAATTGACCACAAATTCATTAGGTTTGAAACCACGACCAAATGATTTACTATAAATATGGGACAATTCTTTCATAACATATAATAATTCATCTTTGAGCAAAGGGGTTGTTGGTGCCTCAAAATAATTAAATATAATAAAAGGTATAATCCTATCGTCAAATCCATATGGATAACTTTTGTCTTCCGTATTTTTTAAAATAGAATAACCATTTAATTTCTTAAACATATCATTCATAATAATAACCAATTGTGTGATTAAATAATCTTATGAAAATGTTTAATAACAGCAAAACTGGTTCTCAAAAGATATGACAGTTATTTTTTATTTTTGTTTTCTTATTTCATCAATACGCTTGGGCAAATAAGTGTCATCCTAGCTCGAGAATTTGTACGTTATTTGAATTAATAACCATGACAATTTGAATACTATATTTCAGATATCATTAAAAATTGAGACAATACAGCAACATCCTTAAATCTACCCGTTTATGATTTTGATTATTAAATATGTATTTTGCTATAAGTGGTTTATGCTTGAGGATTGTCACTTTTTGGCTCGAGCTTGCTTGAGCATTTAAGAACAAGCCTATTTATGATCCAAACGATAAGTGTCACTTTGTGTAAATATTTCTATTCATATTCATACTAATGACAACTCGATTGGGGCACTCAACCAAAGAGTTATCGACTCTAAAACAATTTCTCCATGATAAATCGGATATGAAAATGGAAGTTTTTGCATCAGGTTTTAATACTTTAGCTTTTTCCAGTCAAAAAGATCCCTATTTTTACTTTTTCGGCAACGACCAAATTATTTCTCCTTCTATTGATGACACAATTAGGGATCAATTTAATATTGATATTACTGCTATTGATATAACTCCATGTGGGGGGTATGTTGTAACGGGGCATGCAAATGGCAAAGTGATTCTATGGGACACAAGATTGAGAATCAGAGTGGCTTTTTGCACAGTATCTGATAATTCTTCTGTTGTAAGTGTTGCTATTCAAAGTAATGTTGAATGTATGTATGTGGCATTAAACAACAATCAGATTCACCGCTTATCTATGACTTCTGTCATGAGCTACATGACTATTAAGACAGAAGATTCAATGACTTTCGAATCACCAATAACGCATATCAAAACAGCCGCTTCATGTGATTCCTCTCTTAATTTCATTGTTGTAGCATTTGTTGATCGCGTAAGGATTATAAGCTCTTCTGGGGACATGAAAGAAGTTGCAGAGTATCCATTTGAAAACCCCAAAGTTGCATTTTCTTCATATGAATGGAGTTTTTATCTTGTTGTGGCATCAAAATCTACGATTTGCGTTTACGAAACAAATGATAATGGCGAGACTAGTTTAATTAATACCATCGAATTTGATTCAGTGATTGTATCAACCAGCTTTGTGACCAGAAAGCTCTTTGCAGTATTATTTGCCAACAGGCTAGTTGTTTATCACATTAATGGCACTGAATGTTTAAGCACACCAAATAGCTTCGTTAATTCTCAAGGAATGTGTTCTGTAAAAGGATCGATTTTATTACCACCAATTAATATAATTTCTATCGAAACTTGGGATGACAGAATCGAGATGTTAAAAAAATCAGGGCACTTTCATGAAGCTATTCAGACATCTCTACAAGTATATATGGGTGAGTGTATTGAATTTGATTGTTATGACGAATTCGATAAATTACAAGAAAAAATACAGGGACTTCTCATGGCTTTTATTGAAAGTGGTGCTCGAGACCAGCACCAGTTACTATTAATCGCAGAAGCTGCAGTTAATACCGGATCAGGACAGTTTTTGTTACGGAATGGCTTTTCAAAACTTGTGGATTCATCAATAGAGCAGCCTCTCATAATTGCATTGTTAAGAGCTGCTACAAACCATTCGGAACTTGCCCCTTCAATTGTTAGGAAAGCAATGGAAATTGATGACGTCGACCCTATTGCATTGGAAAGTTTTTTAATTAATGTGTCTCTCCCACCATCTTTCACTCAAGAAGCAATAGCATTTGCAAGGAAGAAGAACTTCAACAGGTTCTTGCTTCATCATTTTGATTCTGTATATGACAATGTTTTCCCAATATTTTCTCAAATTATCGAGACAGGATCTAGAGCCGACATTTCAACTGTATGCAAAGCTGTTTTTCTTCAAGGAGATTTTTCTAAAGAAAAATCAAATGTATGTATTGTATGGTTGTTTGATCCAGGATTAGATAAAAAGTATAAAAGACTGAAGAAGGTATTCGAATCAGATTGGAATTTATCGTCGAAACTTGTTGAGGAGTTTCTTCAAAGATGCCCGATAGTTTTTAGTCGATCCCAATCATTGGATTCAGTGGAAATTATCACAATCGCAACAATGTGTTTTAGCGATGCTCCCAAAGGGGATTCAGATTCTCTTTTTTCAGTTTTAGCTCAAAACTTACTAAACAGGAAGATTTTAGTTCCTCCTGAATCCATACAAAATATTCTGACATTTGTTTTTGAAAGCAGCTCACCAAGATCTCTAAGAGAAGAATTATTTTTAAGAATAGTTGATAAAGACTACGAAAAGGAAGTTCTCCTCAAGGATTATTCTGGTTTATGTGTTGCTGCTGGATTCAGCAAAGCTGCCGAGAGACATTTCTTAACCCTTCATGACTATGAATCAATGATCACAGCAATGCTTCTTAGTGATACCCCAAATGACGCTCATTGTTTTTTGGAAAACCAAGATATAGATCCAAAAAACCTTTTACCTGCTATATGCTCTCGATTTACCGCATTATTATTTTTGAATCCTTCTCGATTTATAAGAATTGTTTTATCAAGATTTCGAGAAATTCATCCGTCATATATTCGAACAATCAACAATCCAGCAGCTGTAATAGTATATCATAACGAGCTATTTGGAGAGGAGCATCGCTCCAATGCTAACCAGAGTGATGCAGAGTTTTATTTAGAGTTTTTATCCAAAAATAGTCTTAATAATTTTATATCTTTCTTGAAATCTCCCAAACCAATGGATAATATTCAGGTTCTTGAGTTTTGTGAATCCCGAAATTTATTTATTGGTTGCTCTGTTGTATATACCGAAATGTTAAAATGGGAAAATTCATTTGAATATTATGCTCGACATATACAATCAGGAGGAATTGCTAATACCGAACTAGTTTTTCAAATTCTTGACCATATCAATGATATATCTCTTCCACCATCTCAGATCATAAGATTGCTCATCAGCCCTTTAATATTTTTAGTTACTGATAGAGTTTCCGAAATTATCAAACAATTCCTCGAGAAAGCTTGTTCATTAGTAGATAGGAATGAAGTTCTTCTGGCTATTTTACCAGTAATTATATCATGTCCAAGCGATAGAGCCAAAATCAAAAATACATTAGTTAAATTTATAAAAGGATTTGCAACCATACATAATTTAGATCCCCAAAGAGATGGCCCTCTTATTAAAGCAATTAATCATATATCGACGGCTTGTGAAGGTAAGACAATTAGTAACGGTAAAGTTGTGGCGGCGGATGGAAAAGATGGTGTTACAATGCTATCAACATTCCCAGTTTTAAATTATGATGAAATGGAATCCAAAACTGTTGAAGAAGTCAAGGTTGCACTACAAAAAGCTGAATCAATTAGTGTCAATGAGGGAAAAAGGATTCCCCAAGACAAAGAAGCAACAATTGTACTTCTTTATGAAAAATAAATTCGTTGTTATTTGATTTTCTGTTTATCTAGACTTAAGAATAGTGGCTCTTGTTGGTCTTCCATTCTCAACATTCAGGTACACCAGTTCTTCAGCCTCCAAAGAGAACAAGGCTTCAGATATGTCTTGCTCAGTAATATTTGGTCCAATAGCTGTACGTAGTGCTTGAATAATACTTGCAGCAGTTGATGTTTGGTCCTTTGATGCCTGTAACATTTTAGTCACTTCGCGTGCTAGCATTGACAATCTGGATCTCTTCTCTGCAGACGTACCAGTAGTCAACAAATCCATATCAATGAATCCAGTAGTGGGATCAGTAGCCGATTGATGTAAAGCTTCTTTCATTAACTTAAGAGCTTCTTCAACATCTTCTTCTTCAACATAGGGAGACAATCTCATTTTAGCTCGTGCTTCAGAAAGTCTAATGCAGCTTTCCAACTGGCGCGGAGTGGCGCTAACTACTTTCTGTCCTCCCATTTTCCTCATCTCGACATATCCATCAACAAGAAGTTTTCCGGCTGCATCAGAAATCATTGGAGTGCAGTTTTCTTTTGCATATGCTATATATTCTGTTAAAAGTGCTGTTGGAATCGGTGAAGATACATCTTCTCTGGTTGAATAAAGTCCAACAATATGTTTCGCTAATTGAAGATCTCTTGTATTATCAATTCTGTCGAGAACAAGATAAACAAGGTCAAATCTAGATAACAAAGTTGGTGGAAGTTGAATATTCTCTACAACAGAAAGCTTCTTATTGTAAGATGAATCTTTTGGATTAGCACATGCAACAATGGCAGCTCTAGCATTAAGTGTGCAAACAATACCAGCTTTAGCAATAGATATTGTTTGCTGCTCCATCACTTCATGTAGAACACTTCTGGCAGATTCAGTCATCTTATCGAACTCATCAATACAACAAACACCCCTATCACTCAAAACCAAGGCTCCACTCTCAAGAACAAATTCTCCAGATTCAGGGTCTCTAACAACTGATGCAGTTAAGCCAACGGCACTACTCCCCTTTCCAGATGTATATAAGCCTCTCGGAGCTACTTTGTGGGTGTATTGTATAAGCTGAGATTTTGCAGTTGCAGGATCACCAACGAGAAGAACATTGATGTCTCCTCTTTTTGTTGATGATGTAATTGATCCTCCAAACAATAATGACAACAAACCTTTCTTTTGATCATCCATTTGCCATATTGAAGGTGCAAAAGAATTAACTAACTTATCATATATTTCAGGATCCCTAGATAATGACTCGATTTTGCTTTTTCTTTCTTGAATCTGTTCAATGGTCCTGGTTGCTTCATCAAATCCATCACATTCTTCGTTGTCGATCTGATTCGAAAGGTTCTTCCTAATATGAACAACATCAATATAAGTTCTATAAATACTATGAAGTGTTCTAACCCTAGGATGTATTCTAGCTGGCATGGCTCTCCACACTCCAGTAATTTCAACCCTATCACCTGGATGAGCGTAGTCAACAAGTTCCTCAAAAACAATGGCTCCAATTGTTTGAGGAGTTTCTCCTTGAGGTATTGATTCTGGAGATTCTTGAAGCTTTAAATGCTGTCTATCAGAAAACACACACAAATTATGTTCTATTTCAAAGGTAAGATAACCACCACATCCACTGCATTTAGATGGTTCATTAACCTTCCCATTTGCAACAGGTACTTTTTCAATTTTGGAACAGTTTCTGCATTTCAATGCTGCTTCTGATAAATCTGGAATGACTTGAGATGTTCTGGTGATCATTCCTCTAACAGATACTAATCTATCGATATCTGATGGATGAAGAGATCTAATGGTTTTAGTATCTCTCAAATTATAAGGCCTTACTTGTACTTTGTTAACACACTGATCATCGACAGCTGGATAGATAGATTGAAACATTTCCTTAACGACTGAATCAAATATTTGTATCATTTCTAAAGGGAAAGAAATAATCTGATTATACAATGATTCTTGAAAAGAATATACATGGTTCATATCGATGTTAAGATTATACGTTTCAATCTCATGCATTTCCCTAATTTTGCTCAAATAATGGGGTTCCTCCGACGATTCGGAAATCCTAAATTTATGAATAAACTGCCTAATATCACTTGCTGCAGATGGAACGTTAATATTTGTTCCATAAGCAACTGTTTGGCTGTAATATGAAGACGGTTCCGCAAACAGCGTCGAAGATCCAATTGTATTCGGTTCAGAAAAATGATCATCAACTTGGATTTGAGTTGAAGCTCCTTGTGATTGAGAATCTTGAGTATCTTTGTTCTGAGACATTATGAATGCCGTTTAGAAATAAACGTGACAAATAATCGTTTATTGAAAAAGAAAAGACCCAAAAATAAGCTGCTTTGCATATTTCAGTAGATCCGAGTTAACACTAGGAGCTTTTTCCATGAATTGGGCTCTGGTAAGATGAGTAATGGATTGTTCAGATCTTATAATATTTTCTATCGCTTTTTGATCGTCAAGACTAGAAAACAGTAAACAAGCCCTAATTTCTGCAATAAAATGCCTGATGCTCCATCCTTTATTTTCTTCTTCGAACAATAAGTAAACCAAATTAGCCATATCTTGGTTAGTGATTTCTGGTCTCAATGCTCTGAATATTGGAATGAAATTTTCAAAAGTCACTCCTTTTTCTTCAATTTTAAAAAAATTCATTAAATTCTTCTTCGTAAGTTCAGTACAAAAAGGAAATAGCTGAAGCAGATTTTTTTCAGAAATGTAGTCACCCCCGTTAGAAACTAAATTAAATCGCTGGTATATTGTGTAACATGCTTCCTTCCCTATTTCATGTTTTTCCGCTTGTTTCAATACAATGGTTGGGTATTTCGTCGAACTCGATCCAGATCCCATATCGTAAAATGATTTAACATTCAAAAACCTGTGTAAAGAAGTTTATTTAGGGATATACCAACAGATATCATATATCAGAATTCTCACTGCCACCAAAAATATGTCTGTTATTGGCATTGATCTTGGTACAACATACAGCTGTGTGGGTGCGTTTAGGCATGACCATGTTGAAATATTTGCTAATGATATGGGTAACAGAACAACTCCTTCATGCGTTTCTTTTACTGAAGATGAATACCTTATTGGTGATCCTGCCAAGAACCAGGCAGTTTTGAATCCAACCAACACTATTTTTAATGTTAAGCGTATGATTGGTCGTAAATTCAGTGATCCAATCGTTCAAACAGATTTGAAGAATTGGCCTTTCATGGTTATCCAAGGAGATGGGGATCGTCCGAAGATTCAAGTTCAATACAAGGGCAATACCAAGGAATTCCTCCCAGAAGAAATATCTGCTATGATTTTACGCAAAATGAAAGATATTGCAGAAACATGTCTTTCCGAAAAAATCACAGATGCTGTTATTACAGTACCAGTTTACTTCAATGATAGCCAAAGACAAGCTACAAAGGACGCTGGTTCAATTTCCGGGCTGAATATCCTTCGTATCATCAACGAACCAACAGCTGCTGCTCTTGCTTTCGGATTAAATAAGAAGAGTGACTTTGAGCGCCACATTCTCGTTTTCGATCTTGGCGGCGGAACTTTCGATGTTTCTATTCTTGTTGTCGATGATGGTATATTCGAAGTTAGGGCTTCTGGTGGTGATCCACATCTTGGTGGTGAAGATTTCGACTCAAGAATGGTTGATTTCTTTGCTGATAGATTCCAAACGAAGTACAAGTGTGATTTAAGAGAATCTCCAAGAGCTCTTCGTACTCTCAGAGCAGCCTGTGAGCGGGCCAAGAGAACTCTATCAACTGCATCCTCAGCCTCAATCATGTGTGACTCAATTTTCCAAGGCCATGATTTATCAGATAATATTTCTCGTGCAATTTTCGAGAACCTCAATGATGAACTCTTCCGTTCATGCATATATCTAGTTGCTCAGGTTCTTAATGGTGCCAACATGAACAAGTCAGATATTACGGATATTGTTCTTGTTGGTGGTTCATCTCGCATTCCACGTGTTCAGCAACTCCTTCGAGAATTCTTCAATGGTAAGCTTCCAGTTCATGGAATTGATCCTGATGAGGCCATTGCTTATGGTGCTGCTTTTCAAGCTGACATCATTAAAGGCTACAATCACAAAGCAGATAATCTGATTTTTTATGGAGATTATATCCCACTTTCTTTAGGAATCGAAACAGATGGGGGAATTATGACAGTTGTTCTCCCACGTAATTCAACAATTCCAGTTAAAAAGTCAATCACAATCACTACAGAAAGCGAGAACCAATCAGAGATTACTATCAAAGTTTTCGAAGGTGAAAGATCAAGAACTCATGACAACAACCTTCTTGATACATTCAAACTCCAAGGAATCCCACCAGCTCCACGTGGTGATCCACAAATCGAAGTTACATTCTATGTTAATGCTGATGGTTTTTTGAATGTTTCTGCACAAGAAAAATCAACAGGTATTTTCAATAATATCACAATCAAAAACGACAAGGGCTATCTTTCTCAAGCTGAAGTCAACCAAATAATTAAAGATGCTGAGAAGTTCAAAGAGGAAGATAGAAAACTCATCAGGAGAATTGAATCCAAGAACTGTTTAGAATGCTATATTTTCCGTGTTCATAAGACAATCAATGATGTACCTTCAGGTGATATCGATGCTTTGGACAGGAATTCCATCATAGAGATTATAAAAGAAGGACTCGAGTGGATCGAATCCAATCAAGATGCATCTGTAGAAACATTTGAATTCAAGCAAAAGGAAATTGAAGGCAAGATAATATCAATCATGCAAAATTATTTTCTAGATTCAACAAGCAATAAACCTGGTGGAATTGATTTATCAACATTTTCTTCCATTCAATGCGGAGAACAGATTTCATCACAATGTAGCAGCTCAGGTTATCAACAATATGAAATAGACTAACATGTTATGTTATTATTTACCAATTGATTTCTGAAAGTATTTCTTTTTTATGAATGAAATAGTCAATCTGAGTCTAATGAAATTGGTATATTATGATAGCTATTGCATCTGAATCCCAAATTAAGTAGTTTTATCATGATCGCTTCACATATTTCTTAAATGAGAAGATGATTTGTGGGATAATGTTTTCGCTAAACTTGAATATTATTCCCTCGGTTTTCTCTACAATCGCTTTTCCTAATGATATCTCTTGTTTTCAGTATCCATATACCCTTCAAAACCAGAGTCTTATGCAAAGTAAACATATTGAACAATTCTCTTTTTAATTATCATCGGTTTCTTCAACATTCTCTTTTTCAATCTCTTTTGCCAGCTCAAGTAGCCTGTTAATTTTTGCAACATGCTCTCCTTTAGCAATTGGGCCAAGTTGAATGTATTGCGCTGATACTGCTACAGAAAGATCACAGATCCATGTATCTTGGGTTTCCCGCTCGCTTGTTGATATAATACATATTTTAGAAGCTTTGTCAATCTGTTTTGCCACATCAACAGTCGAACTAATTGTACCTGCTTGAATTGGTTTGAGAACAATAGCTTTGGTTGGAAGAACCATTGCAACTCTCTCAGGTCTTGAAGATATTCCTTTACCCATAGCAATAATTGTGTTTTCATTGCATTTCGAATTGATCTCTTGCCATCCAGCTGTATCATCGAATGATATAGGATCTTCTATATATGAAACCACAGAGGATGTTTCAAGAAGTCCCTTCCAAAACTTTGGTGAGGCAGTTTTTCCTCCTCTAAACCCAAGAAAAACATCATCACCAAGGGTATGGCCACCTCCAGATACAGCAATTTCAGCAGCCTGCAAAATATCATCAATATTTGGTGATGTTAGTGGGAAGCATCCATCATTAGATATTGGCGATTTAACAGATGAAAGATAATGCAAATAAATCTCCCCAACAATGCGAATTTGTTCTTCAATGGGAGAAGAAGCAGTTGGAATAAAATAGACCTTTGAGATTGGACCATTAGTGCAAGAAAAAAAAGAAAATATTGGACGAGGCATAATAAACGATGTTTTTTGCGTAAGTGTCCTTGAAATATGTATGAAAAGCGGAATTCTCAACATTTTTGCTGATGCTATTGCTATTGATGCAGAAGTAGCTATCGACGTATTAGTTCCAATTTTTCGACGATTTGGAGTGCCATCAGAACTTAAAATCGCATTGTCAATTTCATTTTGATCAAAAAATTGCCTATTGACTAATACTGGTTGAATAGCTGATGTTACAATGGAAACTGCTTGTCTGACTCCTCTACCCGAGAAACGAGTATTAGAAGTATCAATTAAAACAAAAGCATCATCGGGGGAGCAAAAATCACAACTTGGTGATGATGCAATCGATAATAGTGTTGATCTGCCATAAATATTCCCCCATGTTTCAACTTCCAATGTAGGAATACCTTTACTATCCAGAATTTCTCTTCCAACAACTTTATCTATTGTTGGAGGTGTAGCTTTTGAAACTATTTGATCATATAGAAAACCCATAGGGTCATTTGGATGAGCGACTAATAGATTAGTCAGAGCTTCTTCAAATGTGCTCTGAATATCCCATTTTTCCGCATATTCAATGGCTTTATTCGTTTCTTCTTGAGAAGTCATTTAGAGTAAAAGATGGAGAAAAAATGAGTCTTTAAGCACCAGCTGTTTGAGGAGAATCACAGCATGGACATCTTCCTGCTTTAGAGATGTAAAAGCCCCAGTCGGGCTTGTTTGATACGAGACCGCATGAAGTGCACTTGGCTGGGTTTGTGACAGGGAAGCCAGTAATATGACAGAACTGTGAAGCATTTCGGCAGAATGGACAAACTAGGTTAGCAGAGTAGTGTTTCCTACCACACTTGACACATGGTGATGTTGGGAGTTGAGGTTCAAAATCTGCAGATACTGTTTTAGACAGAATCCAGTCGTTAACTGTATTAACAACAGAATCAGGGAAAGAGAGTTGTTTCCTGAGGCAAAGATCTCTTGGTACATCAGTTTGCTCAAAGAGCTTATGATCAATTCCTGCAGGGCTTCCAGATGATGAGATAACATCAGCTATATCAACAAAGCGAACATAGAATGCAAGAGCGTTTTCAGGTTTGCTAGCCTTTTCCATTAGATTTCCTGCTTGATAAAAGAGATAATCTGATGGAATTATATCACAGTATCTTAAAGCAGCCATAGCAGCTTTTTGTGCTTGCTCAACCAAACCAAATTTGCTCAAAGTAACTTGTTGACACAATAGATGAACTGCTCTGGTGAGGGATTCTAACTTATCAAATCCTGGAAGTCCAGGTTTACAGTTAAGGTAAACTTTGAACATCATCTGCCTAAGGGAAAAGAAAGATGGTTGCAAGGTTTGATAAGATGGAACTCCATATATTGTAGTTTGACACAAGCTGATGTATGCGGGAATACTTGCTGTATTGGCACTTGGAGCATATTTAGCAAGCACTTCAATAGCTTTGTCGAAGTTTGAAACATTAACAAGAGATTGAGCATAAAGCATCGTATATTTCTCAACATATTGTTGTCCATTCTTTTGAGCTTCTTGAAGACATGTATCCCAGTTACCTTTTTGAGCGAGAATATCAAGAGCAGAATCAATTTCTCCAATGTTCATCATCTGAGAAATGTTGTTACTTGATGCAAGATGTTTTTGGTAATCTCTTCTAAATTGCTCTTGTTCATCTGGTTCAAGATAGCCACTCAACCTTTTAGCGTCTTCCCACATATTAGCGATTTTATATATTTCTACAGCATCCATATACGCTTCAATACCTTCTAAAATTTTACCAAGTGATGCATGCTTATTCATTCCAATTAAGATCTGAGCAACATTAGTAACAATTTCTTGGAGCCTACTTTGAACAAAGTTTGCAGAGACTTTCACTGCTCTTTCAAGAACTTGAATATAACGTTCTTCACTTCCACAATCTTGTGGGGTTAATGATATATATGTAATTATAGCATCTTCATATTGCCTATTTTGCTCTAATTGCATTGCTTTCTTTAACATCCCTTGATTCTTTGTTGAAGCAACTGGACCGGATGTCTTAACACTACCAACAGTAGATGAAAGACCATATTTTGCAGCAACTCTTTGGGCATCACTGGTCATTTTATTGTGAGTATACATCTCAATTGCTTCTGTTGGTTTGTTACCAAGGATGAAATATTGTTCAGCTTCAGCAAACCGATTGATACCTTCGAAATAGACAGCGATTTTGAGATATGCTTCTTGTACAACATTTGAGTTAAGAGATTTCGAATTGTTGATGATAACGAGGGCAAAATCAAAAGCATTATTCTCACAGCAATAAATCAATGCTGGTTCCAATAAATTAAGTGATTGAAGTTTCTGGACACCTGCTGCTCCACCAATTTCTTTGGCCCATTGAATAGCAATGGAAACCTCATCTTTAGCAGTTCCGTTCTGCTTTGCGATACGAAGAGCATCATTATATTTCTTCTCTTGCCTATACATAAACAGAGCCTTTTGCCATTGGCCAGCCTTAACGTAGTATTGCTCAGCCTGAGCTAAGTTACCATCTCTTTCAGCTTGTGCTCCCATTGTTTCTAATTGAGACTTATTGTCGATTTTAGTGGAAAGACGAGCAATATTTTCAGTATCACCAGCTGATGTATACATCTCAACAGCCAATTCGGTTTTCTTTATGGAAACTAAGATTTCTTCAGCAATCTTCCTTGTTTGGGCTTTCTTTCCAAGAATTTTGGCCGTTTTGATGAATAAGCTTTCCATGTCTGCTGGTTTAAGATGTTTCTTTGAATGACGAGTGGCTTCTTGAACTCTTCCAAGATTCAAAAACATTTCTACTAATTCTTTATGAGCATCAACAATAAGGAACAAATCTTCAGCTGTTGATGGATCTCCATTTGATGCAAAATGCCTGGCAACTCTCATATATTGAAGACGTAAATTATCCTTAGATTCAGATGAAGACCTTAATGAATGAAGGATATCAGCAGCTTGTCTCCATTGTTGTGCATGAATAGCGCAGTTCAAAGCTTGTGGGTAATCACCAGCATCAGCATAATGAGCAATTGCTGCCTGATTCTGTTGGATTGAAACAAGGTGATCTGCCCATTCATGTTGAATTGTCACAACTAAATCAGGAGCAGCAGCTTTGGCAAGTTCAAGAGCATTATAATACGAATGTCCTTTCCTGAATGACTCGAGTGCCTCTTTTGCATTGCCAAGTTTCTCATATATTTGTCCTGCAATATCAAATCTATTATTCTTTTTGAGAGCTTCAGCAACATGAGATAATAGCTGTGGATTTGCAATTTCTTGGTGCGACAAAAGGATTTCAGCAGCAAGTTGTGGCTTATTACCTTGCAAACAAAGGTCAACTGCTTCAGATACTTCACCTCTTGCAGCCTTAAGTTTAGCAGCAGTATGATATTGACCTGTTGACATTAAATGGGTAAAATACTCTTCTCTGAGAGATGCTGCTCGGCCTGGAGCTCTGATTTCAGCTAAATCGAGAAGTTCATTCCACATATGCATTGACCTATACATATCAATGGCAGAATCAAGTTGATCATGTTCAATAAAGCAATACTCTGCTTGCTTGAAATTCGATTGAAGCATTGCTGTTCGTGCCTGAACTTGGCTGTTGCTTAAGCCAAATTCTTGAATCAACTTATTCAGTTTATGGAGGAATCTCGACTTTGGTAAATCACCAAGTTTTGCAAATGAAAGCTCTGCTATTTGATAATCATGGTCTCTGGTTGCAGCTTCAGATAACTCCTCCCATAAGGAATTAATGTTACTGCTATCTTGCATTTCCATAAGTATTTGTGCCGCTTCTTTGAGTTTCTTGGATTCCATGGCAGCAGAAAACGAGATAAATGAGCCATCAAGAGGAATTGATAATAAAGTTCCAGCATTTTGAATTGATACAGATGTCTTTGTTCCAGATCTTTGAATGTCTACAATATCTCCTTCAATATCACTAACACGAACTTCATCAGGTGATGATGGAGAATACCAAACATTCAAAGTTTTCTTACTTTGAGCAACAATAACATTAGCCTCTGGTACCCATTGAGCGTAACTGCAAACATTAAGTAGACCATTGAGAGACTTGGTTTGAATATTATAGAGGTAGAGTGAACGCTTTGCATCACGGAAAAGAAGCATTGTTCCAGAAATATTGAGTTCAAGCCAATCAATCTTATTTTGAACCTGAACAGTACATATTGTTAATTGAGTCTCAAGATCAATAATCCTTATTGTCCTTGAATCTACAAGATATGATAATACTTTTGAGTCTCCCCTGCCAAGTTTGGAACCAAATCTAAGAGAAAGCAAGTATGAGCTCGCATATTGAGTAGGTATTGCCGCAAGTGGCGTTTGTTTTCCAAATTCAACAACAGTAAGTTCTCCGGTATTCCATACAAGAACTGCAATATCATCAATAAATACAAAGCGTTCCTTAATTGCATTATCTCCTTCCATCATTGTTGCAGGCATTTCACTAGTCTTCTTGCTTTTCATATCACCTACTACAAAAGTTTGTGGTGTTCGAACAATCACATATCTATCATGTTGGAATTTTGTGTTAAGAATTCTAAATTCGCTTCGAATATTAAGCTCAGATTTATCTTGAAGATCAACAACACGCAATTGGGAACCAGTAACATTAATACATTCAAACAAGTTCTTATATCTGTAAGATCCCATTGATACGGTAAGTATAAACAACGAACCCGTTGCAGATGAAACAGCGATTCTAGATCCATCAGAGGACCAAGACACTGATGGAACATGATAAAGTCCTTCAAAATCAATTTTAGACACTTGAACCCATGATTGTATTCTTGAGGAGTAATTAAAAGTAAATAATGAGTTCTTTCCAGCAACTAAAGCAGTTGTTCCACTGGGATCAAATGTTGCTGCAGTGAAGCACCTTAAAGCTTGTTGATTAGAGAAATCAACATGAGAATTACTGCCACCGTTTGAATCAGCAAAGTTAATCTGAAGATCTGATCCAGCTGCCACAATATGAGAGCCCCATGAGAGAGCAAGAGGGGGAACAGCCGTCTGAAGAGCAATAGTTCTGGCTCTATTATCAATATTAACAACAAAAACATTACCATCAAGGTGGCCAATAACTACAGCATTTTGTCTGTTCGAAGCAGCAATGCTGATAGCGGAACTGGAATGCTTATATACTTCTTCAGTTCTTTTTAGTTGCAATAATCCCATATGAACGCTCCCATCAGAAAGTCCATAAATTGTCTCATTTTGGGAGTTGACTGGCCATGAGACACATAGAGGTGTAGATCTTGGATTAAATCGCGCAGAAATCTTTTTCTTGTAGTCAGAAACATTTGCAGGTCCAATATCGTATATCGATACAAGCTGATCAGATTGAGAAATAACCAATTTGGTACTGTCTGGAGACCAATCAAAACCTGTTATAGCAAAGGCCTTTTTCGCATCATCTTCCTTTGCTTTAATAGGAATTCTTGAAACGGAATCACCATTTGCAGAAAAAATACTCATTGACTGATCCGCAAGAGAAACAGCAAGCCTAGCGCCATCAGGAGCCCATTTGACACAAATAATTCGCTTTTCGGGAGAGCCCGAGGCTTTAAGGAGAATCGTTGATAGATCGTACTTCATTAAAATATCAACGGACACAATAGAAAATTTAATCGTTTGTTCGTTATTAACTTTACTAATCGTCGCAACGATAAGGACCCATTGTTTATACCCGATAAACGGACCCGATTGACTCAAAAATCAGGAATTACGTGGTCACTTCCTCACTTCACTTTTTTATGGAAGGCAAAGCACTTCTTAGACAGTTCAAAGTTGATATTCTTCAACAACTTCCTAAAACACACGAATTATTCTTCAAGTGGTTTTTGGCACTTACAGAAGTAAAGCGCCCAAGTTACGAGTGTGGTCCAGCAATGGCTATTGTTACTGAATGGTTCCACAAGTTGGGAGCTACATCCAAGATTGATCAAGCTGGCAATTCTATTTTTGCCATCCCAGCCACACCAGGAAAGGAGGCAGTTAAGCCACTTTGTATCCAAGGACACCTTGATATCGTTTCTGTTGGTGAATTCGAAGACGGCAAAGTTCAAATCAAGATTGAGAACGGTTGCTTGACATCTGGAATTTCTACCATTGGTGCTGATGATGGTGTTGCTATTGCTACCATGTTAGCTATTGCTGAATCAGCTTCAACCTTTGAACACGGAAAGCTTGAATTCCTTGTTACTGTCGATGAAGAAGTCGGCCTTCTTGGTGCAACCAAGCTTGCTGGCCCACCATTCATGGAATCCCGTGCTATGCTCAACCTTGATGCTGAAGAATGGGGTGAATTCATTTCCTCATGCGCTGGTGGTATGAACATCTTCTTTGAGCACGAATGCAAGTGTGAAGCTTTCGAGGGTCGCGTTCTTGAACTTAACCTTAAGGACTTCGTTTCTGGACACACTGGTATCTGCATCCATGAAGGCCGCCAAAACGCTGTTAAGTGGATGGTTCGTATGCTCCTTGAAGCCAAGAGGAGAGGAGAAGAATTCCGCCTCATTTCCATTGCTGGTGGTGACAAGCATAACGCCATCCCCGGAGTTTGCAAGTGCCAAGTTGTTGTTAAGACCGAAAAATTCGAACAAATCCTCAACGAAGTACACGGGCTTATTCTTCATGAAGTTAAGGTTATTGAGAAGAAGGTTCCAAAGCTTGTTATCACACCAATTCAAAAGACTGTTGAACCACTTGTTAAGCAAGACTCTGAAAAGGTTCTTAACCTCATTAACACAATCTATCATGGTGTTTGGGTTTTACATCCAGAAATCAAAGGTCTTGTCCAAACTTCCCAAAGCTTGAGCATCACCAAGTTCGAGGGCAATACTCTTAAGATTCAAGTTTTCGCTCGTTCAAATGAAGGTTCTATGATGGAGTGGTTGTTGAATACCAACCAAGCTGTTGCTGATCTTGCCGGAGTAAAGATCCACATACCAGCCGACGAAATCGTTGGACCATGGCCAGCTGCTATGCAATCACGTATCACAGATATTTCTCGCAATGTCTATGAATCACTTTTCGGCCAACAACCAACCATCAATGGTATCCATGCTGGTCTTGAGTGTGGTGCTATTCAAAACCGCGGTTATGGCGATTTGGAGGCTATTGCTTTCGGACCAACAATCCATGGTGCACACACTACTGAAGAAACAGTGTCCATCGATACTGCTTGCAAGTGCTATGACCTTACACTTGAAATAGTCAAGAAGTGGGCTCAGTAAAAATATCAAAGTACTCGTGTTATTTATACAGAATTGGATAAGATAGCAAAGCAGAAGCCAACTCATTTCCCATATTCTTCAGGTATTGCAATGTTGTTGTCTTATTAAAATCTTCTTTAGATGATGCAATTTCCACAGGGTCGTACTTCCAAGGACCATTTTTGATTAAAGGAACAAGGAAGTTGACAACCTCTGGGAAACTGGCAATAGATGTCTTCTCAGTGAGAAGTCCATCAGCAAGCCATAGGGCAGCTGGTAAATGCCCCCTTTTGGCAAGCTCTTTCATGGCTTTCCATGCTCCTTCTTTCTCTTTCTCACTTCCAACATAAATAGATTTGGTCGCCTCAGCAAACTGCATCCCCCCTCGCTTTTTCCGATACCATGAGCTGATAGAGGCTGTGCCTAAGTGCCTAAGAATGGCAACTGCGGCTGTGAAATTAGGAGGGCTCTGAGATAAATGTTCAAAAGCAACATCTAACATTGCGAAAACAGATCCCATTGATGCTGCTTTCTTCATGAAAGCCTTGCGATCCTTAACAAATGGATGGAATGCTAAAGCTTCATAGCATGCCCAAAATCCTATATCTGCGCCCTTTTGAAGAAGAGATAGCGATAGTTCAGCATTCTCTTCATATCCACCAATTCCAAACAAATGGAATAATCCAGCTAAGCAAACTGCAGGTGGAAATTCGGTTTTAACATATCTCTTTAATGAATGCTGAAGGGTCGAGTTTAATGTGTTATTGCGGTATTTGTTCACTCTCTCATTAATTCTTTCATTTGTTGTAATGTTGTCCTTACTCGAACCACAGCTCCAGCCTCTGCACAGAGTTCTCATTGATGGATCTTCGCTAATGGGCGGACAGTACCAAGGATTAAAAACAAACCTTCTGGAACAGATTAAAAACAAAAAACTCATTGTCATTTGACAACCCGAAACCTGGTAAAAAACAGAGTTATTTAGTAGCGGACAGCGTAGCAAATTGCTTCTGTAGTGCGTAGAGAGATTCTCTCGATTTCTTGTGTGCATTTTTTTCCTGGGCGAGGAGTTCTTTAAGTTTTTCCCTTTTTTTAATGAGCTTTGAGACATTGATAGCAGCTTTTTGTACTTTTGCATTGCATCTCCTCTCAACATCTTCGATACCAGAAGTATAATTGCTTTCTTTAGGAATTCTAACTCGACTGAGTTGCCTATTAAGCTCGATTTCAAGGAGTTTTGTGGATTCTTCTTCGTGCTGACCAATCAGCCTGATTTCAGCTTGCTTTTGGTTCAGGAGATCTTCAAATTCGGATTTTATCCTCCTAATTTGGGTTTTATATCTCTCCGACAATTCGATTTTCGCTTTGCTAAGTTCAAAAAGCTTCTGAGATTCAAAACAGTTATTAATTCGACTTTCAAGTTCCATTTCTTTTTCTTTCTTAATGTGGGCAAGTCTGTCATTCACCATTTTCTTTCTTTCTGCTGATTTCACTATGTGTTTCTTGTTTATAATAATATCTTCGAGATATGCAAATTTATCGTTTAAAGATTGATATTCAGTCTGCGTATCTGTCGTTCTATACCCATAAGGACGCTTTTTTCTTTCCACAAGAGCTTCAAGAATTGATTCTTCACATGGTTTCATATTACAATTTCGGATAATCTCTTCTTTTGGCATTTTATGATAAGCTGATTCTTCCATAAAAACGCTCAAAGAGTTACCAAAATTGTTTTTGATGAGATATTCAGCAATTAGATTGCAAATAATCTCACTTTTAACTGTATGTTGAAAGGGTTCAATCGAATATGCCCTTTCTTTAGTTGTTATTTGGTGTATTCCAAGCCTTAATTGGGACCTATATGATTGTATCAAACCTTCATTCGACAAAAGCTTAAAAATAGAATTAGAAAACTCATTTTGATCCATTTTAAATTTAAACGGACAGTTTAATAACAAACATCGAAAGAAAAGGATTCAATATCTTTCTTGGTTGCTGAATATATAATATTTGGATGCCTCATTGATGCAGTAGAAGCAATTTTTAACCAAATAAGTTTTGTATCGCTTTTTTGAGTTTTTTCTGGCATTGTCTTTGTTTTACATATATTCATTAGTACTATTTTTGCCTGTTCAGCTGACTTTCTAACTTCTAAGCTCCAATGTTTTCGGGCATGGTCCAATGATTTTGCGATTTCATTGGGTATATTATTAATATTGCACTGATGAAGAAATGCTTCATCTTGTGCAATTGATGTGGCAGCTTTTGCAACTTTATGATTCATTGATTTAAGGCTTTGACATAGTTTATATATTAGTGCCCTTGATATAGTTGGGAAATAGCTAGATGACAAGAATGCCATTATTGATTGAAGTTGGTGTAAGAACAGAACTTGTTTAATTGACACAGTTACTGGCCAATGGCGAAACAAGTATCTAATACACCATACAGCTGTTGTGGAGTCTTTTGAATAGAATACCTGTGATAGTTTTGACCATGGCTGATAAAAGTCTTGGGCAAAAGGAGAATTTATCAAAGGAAAGATTATTGTGCGAAATAACAAAAAATACATCGAACTATATGGTTGACTTATACTCGAAAAGAACATTCCAAGGTATGTCAATGCTGGAGGCAAGAAGAAATGATCAATTTCCCCATCTTTATACTCAAGCATTTTTCGAAATACCATAGTTCCCATCATTTCTCTTAAATCAGATGCCAGATTAAAGCAAAGAGTTACTAACTCGATTGAAAGATTCTGTTCAATTTGGACTGGTGATTCAAAAACATTGATCAGTTTTTTGACAAAACACACGGTAATAAATGATGTTGATTCCGAAATAAGGTATTTTATAATATTATAGCAAATACGAAGTGAGGGCTCATTTGATACTTTGTATACAACAGGATAATCACTATATAATACAGGTTTGGAGACGGAATTTCGAGGATGAAAAACATGAGTACACGCCATTCTAAAGAGTCTCTTATAAAACTCATCAGCCATACTAATATCATATGGGCGATCCTTAATAAAATTAAAAATTATTTGAAGGTTTGCTTCTAACAAGCTATCATTAGCAATATTAGTTGTCAGATCCACAATTAAGCAGTAATCAACCGAAATGAAGCACTTTTCAACCAATAATGAAATATTTATCGAAGAGGGCTCTGAAGTCTCTTCTTTTATTACCATGCAAACATCAGGATTTTCATCGATTGGACATAAAAGCTTAGACATGTTGGGAATAGCAGAAAGACTTGGCAATCCTCGACTTGGGAGTGTATTACTTAAAGAAACGGTTGGTTTGGCATCACGTTTAAGAAATATACAGCCACTGCTTAAAGAAGATCGAAATATCGTGGGCGAGTTTATAGTAGAAACCATTTTGAGTTGACTACTCCTTCTCATTTGTTTAGTCTCCACGCAAAATTTAACTAATTTACAATTTTTTTGAGAATTGCAACATTATTTTTTGGTTCAATTATTTGAGAATATGTATTTCAAAAAGTGAACAATTAATTGAATTTTAATGTAAACTATTTGCCAAAAAACAGTAATTGCGGGAGGTTTCTAATTTATTTTTTATTGAAATTTGAAAGAATTATCATAAATTTAATGTAAAAATAAAATTCCAATATAATATTTTTTCAAAATACTACGATATTTCATGGTAGATCTTTTATATAACCATTTTTAGCCAAAATAAACATTTCAATTACCAATATGATAATGAAAAACTGACAATTGGTTAATTGAAACCAATAGAATTGACATTTCTTCATCTAGATTATAATTTTGGTCTCAAGCCAATTAAAACCTTGAATACCAAAGAAAGAAGGAAAAGTAGGTTTGGTAATGCCTATCATTTACTTAGAGAGGTTTTAAAAGATTCTTGTTGATTGCCATGTGAAATATCGATTAGGACAGATAGGTTCATATGAATTGGCTAATGAATTTCAATATGTTTTAAGTCATGCAGGTCATTTAACAGGATTATTTAGATATAAGCTCATGCATCAAGTTAGACAATGCAATGACATAAAACCCCTTATATATAGTCGGTTCAATACAGGACCTATCGGTTCTGGGCCTGGTGTTGGTTTTTGAGGGCTTATGTGGAGGGTTTGGGTGTTCTTTTTAAGAGGAATGGTTCCTTTGTTAGAAAGATGGATTGGTTCATCCTTTGCTCGTGAATATGAAGGAAGAGTTGCTAAAAGATATGCATCAAATGTCACAAAACAAAGAGTTGAATCTCAGTATGATATTGAAATGAGAGCTGCAGTTGCCAGTGAAATTGCTGATATTATGCCTGAAGGAGTCAATACTAATAAAGTTCATGCCGTGATGGCTCATTTAAGTGAAGCATGGAGGTGTTGGAAAGCCAATATTCCTTGGAAAGT